>MDSV01008043.1_pt1 | contig 15347 bp, 18 predicted proteins | sample 810851 | NCBI WGS metagenome assembly MDSV01 (sample SAMN05326640, study PRJNA326480) | marine metagenome | isolation source: seawater | place: Atlantic Ocean: North East | collected 2012
ACATTGAATTAAGAATGAAGTGTGCGTCATACATTATATGACTTTTACTACCAATACCGTGAGACGAGGCGAGTTCCCCAGATGTTACGATCGGGTTTCTCACACCTTCCATGGTGGACATACCAAAATCTATGATTACTGGTTTAAATCCACCCTTCGTTTTAAGAATGAGTAAGTTGTTCGAGTGAAGATCGTGGTGTCTGAATTTTGGGTATTTTTTATGAATGTTGGCCAGGTTTTGTATCAATTGTCTGATGACCTTTTTAACCGCGGCCTCACTTGGTTTGGTCTTTATCCATGCCTGAAGGCTTTTACCATCGATGTATTCGAAATAAAGAACATCGGCGAATCGGCACGATTTGAAATGATACATACGGGGTGTGCCCATTCCTTTCAATTTTTCGGCAATACGGTACTCCATTTTGGCACTCTCTTCTGTCGTAACCTTAATCGCGACTTGCGTGGCACATTTATCATCGATACACCCATAGAACACTGTACCATACTGACCCTTCCCTATGGCCATCAATCGCGTTGCTTTATAGATTAAGAGTGGCCTTCGTTTGATCCTAGTGAAAAAATGTTTCTCGGGGTAACATGCCTTTGCAGCGCCATCCTCTTTTCCTCGTAGGATTTTCTTAACTTCTTCTCCGACCGCATTCTTCTGGGCATTTGTTTTAGCACTATTCGCTATGTGGACAAGCTGGGCCAACGTAACCATCCTTATTAGAAACTGAGAAAATTTTTAATAGGGACATGTGTCTAGGTATTTTTATTACAAAGTATCTATTGTTGTGTTTATTATTTATTCATCAACTTCTTCCTCGCCGAGGTCATCATCGACTTCATCTTCTGGGGCACCAACACCCTGGAAAGCAAACGAGGGCAATTTCGTAGAGGGTTCGAGGAGGGCTTGTTGGAGTCGCACGGTAACACCGAACTTATTATCGATGAACCAAATTTGATTGAGATCAACAATGGTCAGAACCTTTTGTCCCTTTTCAACCGAATCCAAGGGAACCGGCTGACGAAGATTGTTATATGCCTCGGGGACGAAGCTACCGTCTGGCTTCGTGAGAATTTTGAGTTTCAGGGTACCCGGATATTGTTCCTTACCAGGCCTGACCATAGGCTTGTATAGAGCTTCTTTCAACACAGCCACATTGAAGGATTTTCCTAGCCATTCCTCGCTGTTTTCAGCCACGGTATTAACGATGATATCGTCAAGCTCCTTCAACTTTTCTTGAAGAGCCATGGCTTCGGCATTGTCCGGATCAAACGACAGATCCAGGCTATAGGACGTTCTCCCCGTGCCCTCGTCGGTAAATGCGGAGAGACCGTACGGAGACCTCATGTATGGGAGTTGAAGGAAAAGTTTTTTGTTGTCGCCACTATTAAGATAGACAGCTTTGCCGCCATTCTTGTTTTTGCGCAGTTTCGAAAGGATTACAGAAGTAGGTTGGAACTCGGATGATTGCTGGATAGTGAGTGACATGTTTGCTTGTAGTTGTATATATCTCTTAGAAGCCGAAGCTTTAAATGATTTTTTTTCTTCATATATTTCAAAACAAACAAATGGGTATCTTTAAGGATTGTGGATGTGGGTGTAACGGTAAGCGTGCCCAGGACAAATTTGTGTATTCCATGATTTCTGCCGTGATTTTCTTTACTGTTGCGAATCCGGCGACTTTCCGTCTTATGCGCAGAATGTTGGGTAAATGGGTTTCCTCCCCGAACGGATGTCCTAGTATCAGAGGCTTGGCACTTCATAGCGCGGTGTTTCTTCTTATTGTCTGGGGTTTGATGCAAGTTAAACCCATCGAAAAGGAATCGTATGCGGGCGAAGAAGGTGGTATGCCAGGAGATGCCGCCGTTAAAGACGATGAAGACGATGAAGACGACATGACCGATGATGAAGATGACATGACCGACGACGAGACCGACGACGAGACCGACGACGAGACCGACGACGAGCTTTTGCTCGATGAAGAGCCGCCGTTTGATATGGCCGTCGAGGAATATACATCGTACCTCGAGGGGGATGAGGAACCCCCGAAGAAAACTACGAAGTCGCAGAAAAAGCGTCCGGCTCCGGCGCCCGCGAGTGAGAGTTCTTCTATCATTGGAACTCCGAGCAAGAAGGAAGCGTCTAAACTGGGAGCGTTGGATCTCGGTATGAGTGATGATTTGGGTGCTCCGATTGGCGCCCCCGTAAAGGCGGGTAAGTCTGCTAAGCCGGGTACCAAGAAAATGAAGGGTTCCGATGGAAGCTACACATCGTGTAAATGCAGCAACGGTGATTCTTTTAAGATGTTACGGTGATTTTATAAAACAAAAATATAAACAATAGTTATGGCTCGTAAGTTTATGCGCGCATTTTATATTACATTTCTAGGAGGTCTTGGTTCCTTCTGTGGATGGAATTTAGGAGGGGAGATTGGTTCATTCTGTTCAGTGACTAGTAATGACGAATGATCTATCCGAGGTTTGTTGAATTGTAGATTTATTTACTAAATTTTTAAATCTAGAATACATTTTATTGACGTGTTTTTCGGAAATCGTTAGACAATTTTCGATGAAAATGTTTCCATCGTGTTCTACAATCAGTGGTCCGGGTCCGCCAACAACTGATTGTAAAAGCGATAACATCATATAATTTTACTTTGGTCTAACCTTTATTTGGTTTTAGACACTCGCGTCTTCATCGTTTTACGTATAGAGGCGATTGACAGTAACAAGTTTATTCATTATTATAATTATTTGTGTTCTAGTAATTTGAAGACATCATTAATTTTATAAATAATGTTGAACAATTCATTTCGGGATGAAACGTCTTCCGGTTTTACGATTTCAAATTCAACCTGATACGACGTTGGGTCTTCATTGTCCATATCTTCAGAGTCTCCGGTGGATATGGTCATGTCTATGCTTAAATTTTTGCGAATAAACGAGATTCGTTTCTTGAATCTTTTGCGATCCATATCATTCAGTTCCATATCATCGGGTTGTGCTACCTCTTTACAGATACTAAATCTAATATCATAGGGAGCGCCCTTAATTTTCTTAAAGTCTTCCTTGAACATGGATCTTTTTTGGATAATAGCCTGATCTCCAGTGTCCTCGTCGATGGTCATTCGGATACTGTCCCTATCTCGGTAAAAAACTTCGGAATTGGTTTCTTTTTTGTTTTCCCATCCCTGATATTGAGAAAGACCACGGAAAATTCTATCGAAAACTTCTTTTCCTACGTTTGTATCAAACATCTTACCATTGAATTTACCGAGACGAATTTCTACTTCGATTTCGGGATCATTCTTATTATTTTCAAACGCAGTTTCAATTTTTTTGACGATAATCTCCGTATTCATGATAACTATTTATAAATGCGCGTTCCCCTTAAGTCTTTTTTATTTGGTTTTTTTAATGAAAGGTTTAATCAACTTAGGAAACACTTGTTACTTTAATTCTTGTCTCCAGTCCCTTTTACAGATTCCGTGTGTGTCAAATTATTTTTCGACAAATGGTTATTCAGGAGATTGTGAATTTACAATTTTATACTGTGAATTGGTTAAGAATTTTTGGAATAAGAACTCAAAGAGTAATATAAATGTCAATAAATTACTTGTTGCGTTTCAAAAGCAGTTTCCCCGTTTCAAGGGTGGAAACGAAGAAGATTCACAAGAGGCTTTGTTATGTATCATAGATATTCTGGAAAGAGCCGTTCCAGAGATAAAACCGTATTTTTACGGTAAGAAAACTCAAGAAACCATATGGCCCGGGGGTAAATCATCACACGAGGAAGATTTTAGTATTCATATAATGTCTTCCAGGGGTAACAATCTCAAAGAAATGTTGCGCGAGAGTTCAAAATGGAATACACTTTCAGATTTTGAAGATAAAGAAGGTAAGAAGCACAACGTAGCTACAACGAGGTCATATCTTTCTAAATTACCTAAAATTTTGATGATATCGTTTGATACCAAAAGTCACGTCCATGTAGATGAGGAACTAAGTATCAATGATAATGAGTATCGTTTGATAGCTAGCACGGTTCATATGGGGAATCAGCACGGGGGACACTATACAAGTTTTACAAAACATAGAGGGGTATGGTATTACAAGGATGACGACGTAGTGTCCAAAAGAGATTTTGTTAAGCGAGCGGGCCATTATATCCTGGTCTACAATCTAAAAACTCTTTGAGTTGGATGTTTTCGCGTATATTTACCAAGGTTCTGTAGAATGTTCGTCTATTGTTGGGGTATGTTTTATCATATCTTCGTTTTAGTGGTTTCCACCATAGAGGACCCTTTTCCCAAGTAATATACATACATTCTACGATAGCACCTTCTTCAAACCACGGTTTATCTTCCATATGACCGTACGGAATTTCGGATTCAAATACAAGTTTCCCCCTTTCTTGTACAAACAGTTGCCATACCGGTGGTCCCTGAACACCCACACCTATAAAACTGCGTCCTTTTTTCATTAGAAAATCAACTGTATTTTTTTCTTGGGGCTTCCATTTAAACATAGTTTCATGAGTCCCAATCTTAATGGGGCAATTGACGGGAGTAAATACTACTCCATCTACGTTTTCTTTTACTTTTGGGAGGTGTTTATCCATAAATATATGAAACTCATCCATGACGTGAAATTTTTTTAATTTTAATTTAAGTTTGTCATTTTTCATGGTTACCACCGTTTTAATCAATTTTTCCATGCGTTCCAATCTGTCTAGAAAGCCGAGATCTCCGATTTTCTCGTTATTGACAATGATTGCGTCATATACTAACAGAGTATCTTCATATAATTCCCCGTCTAATATAGTTCCATTATATGCAGGTCTTCTAAAATTAACCGATACGTCGATCATATCGAAATTTCTATTAACCAAAATAGATTTTTTCTTTCCCCCGTACATGAGACAAACCAACATGTATCTCATCCCGTCCGTTTTCTCGCATACAACATAGTCGTCGTTTTTTAGAAACCCGAAGTGTTTATATTCGATAGATATTGGCTGTGGTCCCGGGAAGAACTCCTTTGAACCCCAAATTGTATGGATATATCTCACAACAAACTGGTGAAGACCATCATTGGGAGATATTTGAGACATATATTACTTTTGTGTCAAAACTTTAATTGGCTGATACACCCGCAGCGTTGAGGATGTTACTTATACACTCATGATTGTAGGTATGGATTAACTTAGCAGCTGTAAATGCAGAAATTCGTATCCCCTTTTCCTTAAACCTGGAAAACATCTTATCAAGTTTTGGTGCTATTTTTATTCCCTGTTTATCCGTTAGCTTTTTAATCACTAGTTTATTATTCAAAACAAATACTTTGGCAGCTGTCTTTTCAACGGCATACACGTCACCGGAAATCTTTTTACCCACTTCTGTATCGAAGTGTAATCCCATCTGACTCACTGGTTCCATGGATCCGTCCATGACTTTACTTTTAAACAGTCCCCAATCTACACCATCCAATACACCCGGGAATACGAGACATCCGGTTCCATCCATATTATTGAACACCTGATTTATAGATTCTGGATCCATACCAATTCCAAAATCAATAAATAACACTCTATCACTTTTTTTCATACATTCAAGAATTATTTCAGCTTTTTCATATGGGTCGTCATTACAAAATGTTATTTCATTCTGTACATGTCTTTCTAGGCACTGAATATTTAGACGGAGTATCGTATGGAGAGCCTTCACATGACATGATTTTGACCGGGTTACGATGATCGTTATGATTTTCATTACATAAATTATAGTTTTAATCTCTAAGTACTTGCTATGTGTTCTTCTAATATTTTTCGTTCGTCGTCTTGATATCGACGGAAAGGTTCGATTATTTTATTTACCATTCGAAAATTGAGCTCTTCGTTAAGATCCTCCTTTTTGGGTGGCGGCGTATCTTCGAATATATGTTCCACGATAAGGGGTTTACACATATCAATTTTAAGATTTTTATATATCAATTTGATATGAGTACTGGTTAATGTTTTTACGATAGAAGTTGTAACTTTCATTATGTTCTTATTCTATTATTACACGCTAGCCTTAAGCCTTTCGGCCAAACATCCACTAAACGGAAGCATTCCGACGTGCCCAAGTGTTGTATTTACATCTGCAAAGATTTTTCCGCCCGCGGATTGCCATCTTCGACAGAACGCATAATCCTCACTCAAGTATCTTTTTGATTCCGGATCTATGAGACAGTCGAAGCAGGCATGATAATCATCAAACGTTCTGTTTTGGTGATCATTTTTACACCATAATTCCGGAAATTTTTCCTCCAGCGTTTTAAACACCGATCTTTTTATCATCATGAATCCAGTGGGTCCGTCAAGTAACTCTACGAATCCATTTATTACTTCTCGTTTAGATGCGCCAAAATTCATGACAAGAGACGAGGCAAGCATCGCCATATTTCTTTCGTCTCCCTTTTTCACGGCATCTGCGGCCTGATCCCACATGATTACCTTCTTAGGATAGCAGGCAACACTGACATCATGGCCACTTCTTATCAATCTGGTAACGGATGCCGGATCAAAGTCTACATCCGCATCAATAAACATGAAGTAGTCACAATCAGTCTCTTGCATGAACCGACCTACAGCGACGTTACGAGCCCTGTGGACGAGAGATTCATTTTCAGTGGTATCTATGAAGAGCTGAATTCCTTCGCGTATCAAGTGAAGTTGAAGGTTTATGATACCAATCATATAGCGTTCGAGACATAAACCTCCGTAACAAGGGGTCGATAAAAATAAACGAATTGGACGTTTTTCCTCCCCGGACATTCCTATTTATATATTAAAACCTTTAACCTCTAAGTGTTTTTTGATTATACTTTCAATCTTGTTTAGTGTCGGGACAGATACGGAACATTTTTCACATATGGTAGATTTGGGATATTTTTTACCCAAAACGACAAGTATAATAGCAGACGCAATACTATTTGGAGTTTTACTCATGAGATCAACACAATCTCGGAGTGTTTCGCAAATCTGGTTGCATTTGTATCTATCTTCGCGCGTGTATTCAAATGAACCAAGCAGTCTTGGCATGACGTCGTATGGTCGCGTTACATAATTTTTTTCAGTTTCCCCCATAATCGTATCTTTGAAAATTTGGGTTGTTCTACTAATATCCTTTGGGTGTATGCCAAACATATCAGCAATTTCCTTGGTCGTTCGGGATACGTTTGCCAATCTACAAGCATATAAAACGCAATTGGCTTTTATGCCCAAACGAATCGCTCCACGTGTTAATTTTTCGCAGTTGAAACGACGATACATTATTTTCGCATCTTTCAAAATTGAATCTGGGATAGTTTGGGAACATGCTTCTTCAATATCTTGATAGGCATGATACAATGATCTATCTTTATGATTCATTGACATATGGAAACTAATTTTCGCCATTCTCTTTGTTTCATAGTTTGATGACTTGTATGTAGAAATTATCGTACCTTTTCCCCACGAATCTGAAAATAGTTCTGGGTTTGCGTTTGGATTTCCGCACCTCGATGGGTCATTTACTTTCCCATCTTCTGTCAATCCACTCGTCCATTCGGGTGAATCATCTATAAACGAATTGTCTATTAATCCACATTCACTACAAACGGGTAAATTGTCTGGTCCAAAAATTTTTGTGCCGTTACATTCTTTGCATACATGTATATTTACTGGCTTTTCTTCGGGTTTCTTGATGAATAGATGATTGTCCAGATCGGACCATATAGCAGCCAGAGTATTCATGATTTTGCATGACTTTTTATTTTTGGTGAAATAACTTAGGCGGACGATGCCCGCTGCCAATTAAGATTATCCGCATGTAACCTGGCATGCATTTCAATCGCATCTACGGTACTTTTAAAACTCCTAGCTCCTGGAGATGTTGGGTTCCAATTATTCCAATCTTTATCGATTGTTTCATGTCCAGGCGGAGGACACACAATCCCATCAATCTCATTGTCCGGAACAATGAAGTCATCAAATTCACTTCCCGTATCTGAGTCCGAGTCATTATCGTCATGGAGATGTATGGTCTCGTCTTCATCTTCTATATCAATTTCACTGAGTGGGGCGTACAGTCTTAGATTGTTATCTATACATCTAAATTCCAGGTCACCGAAAGTTGTACCAGACGGATAATGTTCAGACAGAGATTCATACGGAACGGGATTCATTTCACCGTCATCTGCCTCAAGTTCATATACAGTCGCAGATTTATACGTGGCTTCGATAGGACATAAATATCTAACACCCAGTGTATTACCAGTATTCATGGCAACTACACCATACAAGTATTCTTCGATACCGTCTTCATTTACGAGTACTTTGACAATATCATTCGTTTTAATATCAGTCCTGATGATGGTGGAAATATTCATCCTGCTTAAAATTTTACAGCAAAAAATAATCAGCGATATTAACACACTCAATGGGTTTCAAAATTTATTCCAAGGATGGATGTTCTTACTGTGATGAAGCTGTTCGGTTATGCCAAACACAAAATTTAGATTTTGAAAAAATCAAAATCGAAAAGGAAGATTTGAAGGAATTATGTGGGGGTAACTTTGATAGCTATCCTCAGATATTTTTAGACGATCGTCGTATTGGTAACTTTTTTGAATTCGAAGAGTTTACTGAGGAGGAATTCGAACCCATGTTATATCCAACCCTGAATAGATTTACCGTGTTCCCAATTAAACACGATAATCTCTGGTCTTTGTATAAGAAGGCACAATTATCTAACTGGACAGCAGAAGAGATCGATTTTTCAAAAGATAGAGATGATTGGAGTAAATTATCAGAAAATGAGAAAAGATTTTTAAAGTATATTCTAGCCTTTTTTGCCGGCTCTGACGGTATTGTTTTTGAAAATATAAATGACAACTTTGCGAGTGATGTTCAATACCCGGAAGCTAGGAGTTTTTACGCATACCAAGAGCATAATGAAATGGTACATGGCGAAACATATAGTTTGTTGATCGACACATACGTGACAGACCCTGTAGAAAAGAAGAAACTATTCGAAGCAATCAATGAAATTGAGTGTATAAAACGCAAAGCATCGTGGGCAATGAAGTGGTTTGACAGAAGTAATTCATTCGCCGAACGTCTATTTGCGTTTGCTTGTGTTGAGGGGATTTTCTTTAGCGGTTCATTCTGTGCTATCTTCTGGCTGAAGAAACGCGGCTTACTTCCCGGTTTATGCTTTTCCAACGAACTGATTTCCCGAGATGAAGGTCTTCACCAGGAATTTGCCGTTGAACTTTATAATATGTTAAAACAAAAACCCCAAAAAGAGAGAATTCATGAAATTGTTCGCGAGGCGGTTGAAATAGAGAAGGGGTTTATTATTGACGCTCTTCCGTGTAGCCTCATCGGTATGAATTCTCAAAAAATGAGCGAATATATTGAATTCGTGAGCGATCGTTTATTGAAACAAATCGGAGTTCCTATTATTTATAATTCTAAAAATCCATTTGACTTCATGGAAAACTTATCCCTCGACGGAAAAACTAACTTTTTCGAAAAACGTGTGGGTGATTATGGAAAACTGGGTAGCACTACCAGTCTAAACGAAGCCGATAAGATCGATTTTAATGATGATGATTTTTAAAATATAGTACTATATTAATGATCGAATTGATATTTCTTGTTGTGGTCGTGTGGATGCTGACCGTAGATCGAACTATTAATATTACCGAAATAGGCGGATCTAAGAATTTCCATTTGAGTGATGGGGCATCTTTCAAGATGTACAAAACTATGGAAGAGGCGGGAGCTTCAGGTGAAGCTCTTCGTATTTTCGTTAATATGGAAGATAGGCTTCTAGAGATCGAGAAAAACTCGGTTTGTAGTGGAGTACCTCGAACTATGGAAGTCAGTTCTATTTCGCGCCAGATAAAAGAAAGGTTCCCGGCGTTTGATTTTTCATATCATAATAATCATATTAAACAGACGTCTGAACCTAGTCGTTTAATAAACAAAAAGATAAGATGTTAGTTAATCTTTCTAACAGATATTTATGTTTATAAGTTTCTATACTTTTTCTATTTCTGATTACATACATGATGAGATTGTTATCATCTTTCTCACGGTGTTCTTCTAACCATTTCTGTGGGTCTTCTGATTCTTCAAAGTCCATTGAGTAATTATATCTGAATTCCAATTTACTCATTAAACCGGGTTCGTGTTTGTTTTTTCGCCCCTGTCGTATATAATCACACGCTACGTAGATTATACCATCCAAAAATTCTTCGGATGCCATCTCTAGCCAAGAATCTTTTTGAGTCCCCCAGGATTGTGTGTCTAAATCGACACGAACCCCATGACCATACTTCTCTTTTCCAAGTTTCAAACGTCCTAAAAGAGAATTATGAATGTCTTCCATATATTTTCTAATGTATTCTATTTTCTAAGTTCTAACCATGTTTTCTTAAACTTATCTACCTGTTTCTTTCCCGGAAAATTATTGCCTATCTTACTGGTTGCGAAATTGGCTACCGCGTTTTTGTAGCTGTTGCGTAATCTGTTTGGAACATTTCGCAGGTTGAGATTTCGTTTAATGACTTCTTTATTGAGTTTTCCTCTTCTCTCCATTTTCCACATGCCGACTATATCTCTCTTGAATGCGTCTATGACAGCTTTAGGGAATATACCAAAACGTTTGTCCGTTCGTATATTGGGGTTATTTCGAATTCGTTTATTTAATTCTACTTTCATACGATTGACGTCTTTATCTATCGGCTCCATGACATTTTTGTATTTTTTCATCCACATCTTACCATAAAGGTCAATTATATCCCTCTTTATGGTTTCATTGGTGAGACCTCTTCTCTTAAGCATTTCTTTCTTATTGAGTTCATTCTTTGTTTTCTTGGCGGCTATTTTCATTTTCATCATTTCTGCCTTTTTATTAACCGGCTTTGGCTTGGGTTTTGCCGCATTTGCTTTTGCCTTATTTGAAAGTTTATTTCGCTCCTTCTCCATTTTCTTGGCTATCGTGTCCTTGTCATTCTTTTCATTAATCGAAACCTTCATAATTTTAGCAAATCGTATTAAATCCGTCTTGGTATATAACTTTGCGAGTTTCTTACCAACTCGGAATTTTTTTCCCGAACCCGTGAGTCTGTATTCCGTCCCTCCATTTTTAAATGTGGCAATCTGCTCTTTTTCTGTGCCGACCTTCTTAATCATTTTACACAACATATCTTTGGATGTTGTCGGTTTGATATTAACAATACCAAGCCGTTTTGCTATGTCGTATAATTCGGATTGCGAATATCTCTCACACTTCTTAGTTCCAATTCTGTCGCCATTAATGACCGGTAAAGATTTGGATGTAGTTGTTTTCTTTTTAGTGTTGGACTTTGTTTTTTTGTAACAACACGCATAACCCTTTTTATTTTTTCTTTCAACAAATCCAGTTTTACACGGAGGACGGCGAGCTTGGGGGCAGGTTGAAGAATTCTTTCTTTTATTGGACGATACCTTTGCTTTGGTTACTGATATCTCCCCATCCTGATACATCAAATTGACAACCTCAACACCTTTATTATACGCTTGAAGCATTTTAGTCGGTGTTTCTACGCCCGAAATCTGGACATTTCCAGTTTTAGATATAATATACGTATGTTCTCCTCCGGATGTTTTATGTTTCATAAACAAGAACGGTGACAATTCCGGTTCATAGCTTTGGAGTTCTAAACCATACACATGCGCAGATCTTGCAATTTTATTTAAATTTTTGAAATTTCCGTTAATTTTAAATTGACCGCTTAAATTGTTATATTCAAATGGATTATATAATAACTCTGAACGGTTTGTGTAGTTATCTACAATGAAACTTCTTATAATTTCCGCTTGATTTTCTATACTATTGCCCACGAATCCACCAGAAAAGCGGATCTTTCCGTTTCTATAGATATTAATACTGGCACCCTTTGTTTCGTCAGTTGTTGAAACCTGTATGTTAAATTGCACAGTGAAAAACGGGAGAGACAGGTCGCCCTTGGCACCGTACTGTCGGGTGTGTGAGAACCCAGTTTTAAACTGACCGTATATACCTTTTATTTCCTTCGTTTCTACATAAAGATCTTGTGAAATTTTCGTTTTTGGCATCGGTACTTTTCTCAATATATTTATCAAATCCACGCGGTTCCCTGGACTGAGTGTCTTATTTACCGTCGCATTGAACATACCCATATTCAATTTGCTCACTATTAAATTTTTATTTGGTGATTTTGCGTTATTTTCATTGTTTGACATGTATAAGAATTCTCGGAAATTTCCCATGTTGTTGCTGGATGGGCTTTCTGATACAATTTTATTTAGATTCCCATAGTTTGAGTTACTTATAATTCTATTTTCCAATTTTTGGGGAACTTGTTGTTTTCTTAACATTTCGCGTTCTATCTCTTTTGCCAAACGGAGGTTCTCTTCTGTGTAATTGGAATTGGAATTGGAATTCGAGTTATTTTGTGTGACTTTTACGTTAGATTGCCGAAGAAATTCATCTATAGGAGGCGCACCCCCAAGCCTGGGCGCGGCTTGAGGCACGTCTCTACGCATGAACCGACCCGGTGGGATGTTCATATTAATAATTAATGAGGTTTTTTTTTCTAATGGTCGTCACCGAATTCAAGTGTTTCCTTGACCACATCCAATCCATATATAAATGGTTGTAGGGGATATGTACGACCCTCGTATGTTTCTACGGCAGTTCGCACTTCTATATCCCTCGATGAAAACGGACCGGCATAGAAATCTGGATTGAATTTCGGTTTTCCGAGATTATTCGATAGACAATGCTGGTTGAACACCTGGACAAAGAGCTTCTGGGGCACACATAGTTCTGGACCATATACCAAACTGGTTGATTCCATAAAATTGTGCAAGGTACTCGCAACCATCGCAACTTGCTTTTGAATAATTTTGAAATAGTCGGGTGTGATATTCCAAATATCCTTGTTACTATATTTTTGACTGTATTCGAGATATGCCCTGATACATTTCAATAGAATAACCGGTATTTCTGAATTCAGCTTTTCATCTAACTTTGTATCCGCTTCTTTTACTTGTTTGGCGAAGTTCCAGGGAAGAATACGACGAAGAACCGAACCAGAATTGTCTCTCCAGTTTGGTACCTCGTTCCCTCCCAACACCCCCGGACAGGTCCATTCAATACTTTTGGCAGTTTTTCCCTTGATCGCTACACTCACGTCTTCTCCGGAGACCATAGATTGAAACTCGGCTTGTTCTAAACAGAAATCACCCTTGATTTCAGGAGCAATGAACATCTGAGCGTCATAGATTGACCCCAAACCGAATTTCTTTTCTATATTATTGCTCATGGTTTTTACATCATCACTCCCATAGAATTTTTTGAATACTTTAGTGATGAGCGTTGATTTACCAGATCTCGCAATTCCCTTCAGAAATGGAATGACTTGCCATCCATCCATTTCACCCACGTTGTAGCACAACCTACCTCCCATGATGTACATCCATTTACACACGTCTGGTTCAAACTTTTGATAATCGAGAACTCCCTGGAAATGTGGCGTTGGGATGTCATACCAGTCTTTTACATCATCATAGTTATCAAATTCAACATCAAAGAATTTACAGCTCACCTTCGAAGGATCCAAACACTTGAACTTTTCACTTTCATACGGATAGAATTCACATTTATACATGCCAGTGTCGGGACACCACACCTTTCCCAAGAAAACACCATTATGAAAACTCCACATGTGGCGATCCTTCTTAATCTGGGGAAATTGTACGTCTTGACAGTGTGTGAGGTGGTCAATCAGGTTTCTAAATGTGGATGCATGATTTGTTAGGTTTTGCCACAGCCCAAAATCCTCTTCTTTACTTCCAAGATTATATACAAATTGCTCAATAGATTCTGCGGGCTTCCAAGCTCTTGTGTTGTGACCGTCATAGACAATTTGTTCGCAACAGTCTGTTTTATATCGTCTATACTTTTTCGTATATAATCGATCGAGCGCACACAATATACACTTTTGAAATGGAGACGCATCATCTATCTTACTGTCATCCATTGGAACACCCCTAAACGTCGCGGGGTCTGCATCGTATATTTCTGGGTCTTTCATCGGATTTTCAGATCTGTTATACGCAAGTAAATGTAAATTGATATTTTTGAAACCGTCCTTCACTTGTTCGACGAGACGATTGATTTTTCTTGATAATTTAAGATCCGCATCCATTTCATCACCACCCGCATTTGGAATACTGTCCGCTATTCCCAATTCACGAACCCTCGCAGAAAGTTCCGATAAGGATCTAATGATCCTTCCCCTATTCCCATCTATCACTGTCATATCATATTGCTCCGGCCAACCATTTGGATCTAGGTGGTGCTTGGGTATTAATTGTCTGTAACCCAGGAGATGTGAATTATTTCCCATACCCTCTTTCAAGCACCAGTACTGTTCCATCAGATCAATATATTCCAGGATTTCGTCTTCCGTGAGATTACGTATTCTATCTCGCTTTATTTCTATCTCAGCCTCAATCCTGTCTGGATTTCTATCAATATAGTGTGTTGGCATCCTTTCATTAGTCACCATATTGATAGCTACGGGTCTTGGTATGTGTACTGATTATTCTTCTAAATTACTTTTATTTTTTGGCGAGGGAGGACATGATCTTAATTAAAATTTTATTTTGGACTTCGAGTTGTTGGGATATATTCACCAGGGCAGTACATATTGTATCACCCTCGGGGGTCGCCATGAGTTCGGTCATCAATCCCGCCAAATCCTCTATTCCGGCAGCCGGGTTTCCGTCATCATAAAAATCCAAGGATTCATCATCCTCCATGTTAAGAGCGGCGTCGGAGATTTCCCCTTCTTCTAATTCAGATTCTTCGTCCGTGAATTCTTCGTCCGTAAATTCATCGTCTTCGTCTTCGTCTTCATCGATTTCGATTTCTTCTTCTGGGGTGACATTCTCCGGCTCGTCACGGATTTCATCTTCGGTTTCGGGTTCCTTCTTTACGGTAACGGCTGCCATATACTTCCTACTGAGAAAACTCAGGCGATAATTTTTCGCACCGCTGTAAATGCGGAATTAGCTGAAATTTTTTTCTCAGTATATAGTACCAAAAATTCAATATGGCTGGTGGTTTAATGCAATTAGTTGCCTACGGTGCACAAGATGTTTACCTCACGGGAAACCCTAAGGTGACATTTTTCCAAGCGGTTTACCGCCGACACACGAACTTCGCGATGGAGAACATCGAACAAACGGTTAACGGCACGGCGTCCAACAACGGCCG
>MDSV01071633.1_pt1 | contig 15344 bp, 15 predicted proteins | sample 810851 | NCBI WGS metagenome assembly MDSV01 (sample SAMN05326640, study PRJNA326480) | marine metagenome | isolation source: seawater | place: Atlantic Ocean: North East | collected 2012
ACTTTTGAAACAATTTTCTTTAAAATTTTTTCATCACGTACGTCTCCTACTATAGGATGAAAATTATCGTTTGAGCAATAGGCAGCTAAGGAAGGGTTAAGTTTCTGAAATTTATCTAAGACAAAAACTTCGTAATCTTTTAAGAGAAATCCAATCAAGACCGACCCTATATATCCTGCTCCGCCAGTAACTAATATCTTCATATTTTCACGTAAATGATTTTTCAATACCTAAACATAAATAATGATATGCAATCAAATGACCTTGCTGAATTAAAGGAACAGATTTTGAAGGAATTTTTATAATTGAATCTGATAGTGAATTTAAGTCTCCACCGCTTTCTCCAGTCATACTTATAACTTTCATGCCTATTTTTTTTGACGCTTCTGCTGCAAGGATGACATTTCTTGATTTTCCTGATGTACTTATACAAATAATTGAGGCTCCCTCTAATCCATGAGCTTCTACCTGTCTGGAGAAAACTGTCTCGTAGTTATAATCATTAGCCCAAGCCGTCATTATTGCTGGATTAGAAGATAAAGAGATTACATTAAGCGCCTTTCTTTCTTCCATAAATCTACCAACCAATTCTCCTGTAATATGCATTGCATCACTTGCTGAACCGCCATTCCCACAAACTAATAAAGGCTTATTATTTTTTAAAGAGGAAACAATAATTTCTATTGACTTAGAAATGCTTTGAGAAATTTCATCGCAATCCATATCTTTAAAAACTTTTGATGAATCCTGAATATAGTTTTTCCAAGAAATAATCATAATTTATAAATTAAGAGAAAAATTTATTGTATCAACCCAATTTTTTTTAAATAAATTATCTAGATTTGAGAAACTATTATAACTTTTATTTTCTAAGTTATCTAAAACCTCTTTATAAGCTTTAATTGATGCTTTTTTCATGAAAAAAATATTAGAATCTTTAAATTTAATAGTTGCCCAGCTCAATTTGGTACTTATTACTGAAGTATCTAAACTTAAAGCTTCGAAAATTGGTCCACTTGTTCCAGATTTGTAAGTATTTATATCATATGGAGTAACTAAATAATCTAAATTTTTAATTATCCAGGTATATTCATTATCCTCTAAAAATTTATCTATAACTAAAACTCTCCTTTCATCTTTAAAAGCCTCCTTCATGCGAAATAGTCTTTTTTTCATGTAATCATCCAAGGCAATTGCATGTAAAAGAAAAAAACTATTTTTAAATTTTTTTAAAGTTTCGATAATAATTTGTTCATATAAGTGCACTCCCTTTTCTTCTCTCAAGACTCCCATTATTCCAAAATTAATTTTAGCTCCTAATTTTAAAAAATTAATATCATTATCAGGAATAAAATTGACTATATTTCTTGTTGGCTGAGATATTAAAAAAGTTTTGTTCCTACAAGAAATTTTATTTAAAATCTCAAGAGAATCAGATACGAAAACAACTTTTCTTTTTTTTCTTAAGTAATTCAAGATTTTTATAATTATAAAATCTTTCATATTTTTACTAACAAATAATCTTCTTTGAAAGAAAATAATATTTTTTCTAAAAAAAAATAAGAAAAAGAAAATAAAAAAAATATCTAATATTGTTGGCGTTGGATAAATAATTAGTCTATTTGAACTAAAAAATGTTTTAAAGAATCCAAAAAAAGTTATAAAAAAGATATAAAGTTTATTTAATGAATTTCTATTTAGATTTGAGAAGGGTTTTATTTCTTGTATCTCAAAAGCATTAGAAACTTCATTAATCAGGCTTTCGTTATAAAATTCCTCATGTCCTGAGCTAACTTTATTAAAGCTTGAATCAAATAGGCAAATCATAAATATCTATTCTAAGACAATCATATTTATCTGATCTATTGCTGCGGTCAAAATTATCATGTGTATACACTCGATAACATTATAAATCTTCGAATTTACCTTAAAGTTTATACAAGAGGATAAGACAACATTTTCATTTGGTTCTGGCCCAGTAAGGCTTACGAGGTCTAAGTTATTATTTTTACAAAAATTGGCAGCACTAATTATATTTTTTGATGTGCCGCTAGAAGAAATTAGAATGACCAGATCTCCTTCTTCACAATAATGATTTAAAGCTTCCGCCATCCAGTTTTCATAACCAAAGTCATTACCAAAACAAGTAATTAAAGCGGGATCATGAAAGGTAAAAGCTTTTGATTTTGTTGCTTTTGTTAAATCATTTGCAATGTGACTTGAAATAGATGCACTTGCTCCGTTTCCTAGGATATAAATTCTTTTATTATTTTTTTTTATTTTTTTTATTAATCGTACAAGTGTCGATATCTTATCTTCATAGTTACTATTTTTTATAAGATTGTAATTTTCTAGATAATTTTTAATATTTTTTTTAGTCATACTCAATTTACAATTAAGAATCTTAATTTAATTTATACCTTGATTTAAAATCAAAGAAAATTTTCAATAAAATAGGAAATGATATTAAGGTAATTATGAAATATGCAATCGCTGCTCCCATGGCTCCATTATAGTACATCCCAAAGTAACAACTGAGGCTAATCGCAACTCCTGTAAATACTGAAAGCCACATCAATGGTTCTTCTTTATGTGCTCTCATAAATATTGAAAAAGGCGAAGAAATTAAACTAAGCATCATTGCAAAGAAGAAGTATAAAAAAGAAATAGGATCTACAACTTTATCTAAAATAAATGGAAATGAACTTTTTAAAAAAAAGAAAAATAATATTAGTCCTGCCAAGGAAATTAAATGAATTATTATAGATATAGAAAGTAAACGAAAAATTAAATGATTAAGTTTTTTTATTTCTTTTTTTTCGACAAGAGAAGCAATTCTTTGACTGCTTATTAACGAAGGAACAACAGAAAGGGTTGAAATTCCTGTTACTATAGCTAAGGTCAACCCAACTTTTCCAGCGACTTCTGGTCCTAAAAGACTAAAAGAAAAAGGAGTAAATATAGAAAAAGATAAGATTCCAGATACTGCTCCTATGGCAATTTTAGTTTGCAATGGAAAAATTTCTTTCTTCCAATTTAATCTAATTTTATTAACTTTTGCATTCCTATAGATTGAATAGAAGAAAACTCTACTTTTAAATATAAAAATAATATCAATAAAAATGTTAAAAAAATATGCAATTGAAAAACTCCATAATCCAGCTCCAATTGATAGAAATGTTAAATATGCTAATAGAAAAAAAATTGTTTTAAAAAATTTAAATTTATAAACTTTTTCTATCTCTGCAAGTCCCTCTTTAATAGCGTAAAAAGGTATAAAAAATATTTCGATGGATGAAAATAAACACAAAAGTAAGAATGGATAGAGCCAGTAAGATATTGGGTCACCGGAATTTGAAAAAAGAAAATATCCTATCAAGTTAATTATTAAAATATAGATTATTGAAGCCCAAAAAAACCAGTGAATAGAATATCTAGAAATATTTTTAAGCCTTAAGTAGCTATTGAACTTACCTTTTAAAAAAAATTTATGAAAAGAAAGTGAATTTTTTTCATATGCGACAAATGTTATAATTATTTGGGTGAGTCCTAACTCAAGAACAAATTTAATAGTAAGTAAACTTATGAAGGTAAATAGATACCCTTGAGATTTTAAATCAAGGAAGATTGCTACAAATATCAATGATATCGGTCCAGTAATTGATCTTGATATCTTCTCAGCAAATCCCCAAAAAAATGCCTTTTCTGGGAAAATTGAATTTATTAAAAAAGAAAACATTATTTTTAAAAATTAAAAAGTGATGAAAAAAATTATAAAAAGCCTTCTCTCTCAAAAAAATTATAATTTTGTAAAATCAATATATAGAAAAATTTTGATTTTATTTAAATTATTAATCTCCGTATTTTACATACTTCCTGCAATAATTTTGTATTTCTTAAATTTTACCTTTATGAGAGTTTATGCAAATAGAGTAGGCCATTTAACTGCGGATATGAGAATAAAGATTAAAGAAAAAATTATAAATAATTCAAAAAAAAATATCATTGCTTTTCATATAGAAAATAAAATTGCTAATGAACATATCTTAAAATATTTTGATAACTATTTATTCTTTATAAGGAGTAAAGTTTATGGCTACTTTTTATTACCATTTACATGGATAAATTTTTTGAATTTGGATGGACATAAAGTAAGTGCCTCTTTAGGAGAATCTCAATATAGTGCGATTATTAGTTTATGGGGAGATAGAGGGTCTCTTTTTAAAATAACAAACGAGGATTTAGAGCTTGGTCAAAAATTTCTCAAAGAAATAGGCTTTCAAGAAGATGGCTGGTTTGTATGCCTTCATGCAAGAGAGTCAGGTTATAGCTTAAAATCAAATAATGATGATTATGGCCAAGAATTTAGAAATGTATCTATTGATTCATATTTACCTGCAATAAATTTTATTTTAAATAAAGGCGGGAAATGTATAAGAATGGGTGATGAGAGTTCTGCAGAATTTCCGGAGATTGAAGGTGTATTTGATTATGCGAAATTTAAAGATAAAAAAGACTATTTAGATGTTTTTTTATTCTCACAATGTTCATTTTCTCTCTGTTGTGACTCAGGAGTAATAGAATTATCTAATTTATTTGGAACACCTGCAGCAATAACTAATTTAGTTCCTTTAAGTAATGCTTTGCATGGCATGTCGAAAAATATTTGCATTCCCAAGTTATATTCTTTTGAAGGAAAATTAGTTCCTTTCAAAGAAATTATGAACAATGAAACGGCAAACTACAGATTTAATCACCAATTTACAGATTCTAATATAGATCTAATTGATAATTCTAGGGATGAGATTCTGGAGATAACAAGAGAAATGTATGAAATTGTATTCACAAATAATTTTAATGATAAAGAAAGTGAAATTCTATCAAGAAGGTTTAAGGACTTATTTAAACCAGGACACTATATGTATGGTGGGGCCGCTAAAATATCTAAATACTTTTTGAAAAAATATGAAAATCTAATTTAAGAAATGATTTTTTTTATTCTTAGCATTGCTTCTTCAATATTTTCTGATGAATTAGCAAAACAAAATCTAACAAAATCTTTCCCATTTTCTCCAAAATAAGATCCTGGACATGCAGCAACTCCAGCATTCTCTAAAATAAAATCACAAAATTCTATATCACTCATATTTGTTTTTGATATATTTGCAAATACATAAAATGCACCTCTTGGCGATACACATGATATTTTTGATATTTTATTTATGAGAGAAACCATTAAGTCTCTTCTCTTTTTGAATTGCAAAATCATTTCGTCTATTTGATTTTGATTAGAATTTAAAGCCTCCTCAGCAGCATCCTGAATAAATGGTGAAACACAAGATGAAGTGGTTTCGAGCAAAAGAGTCATTTTTTCTATAACCTCCTCTGGTCCAGTGACTGCTCCAATTCTCCAGCCTGTCATAGCATAAGATTTACTTAGAGAATGAATAACAATTGATCTTTCTTTGCAAAAATCTATCGAGCTTGGAGAAAAAAAATTATCATCCTTTTTCTCTTCATAAACCATTCTTCCGTAAACTTCATCACTAATAAGATAAACATCTGCTTCTTCACAAATATCATAAATCTCTCTAACGTCTTTTTCACTTAAGACAGATCCTGTTGGATTATGAGGAGAATTTATAAGCACTGCTCTTGTATTCTTAGAGATTAAATTTTTTAGATCAGACGGGTTTATTCTAAATTCATTTTTTTCATACAAAGGGATAAATTTAGGCTTAAGGCCAAGAAATTTGATAATTGATTTGTAGGATACAAAGCATGGATCAATTGTTATTACTTCATCGCCAGGGTTTGTGACGCAAGCTAATGCATAATAAATCTGAACATTTGCTCCAGCAGTTATTAATATTTGAGACTTATCAGGTTTAAAACCTCTAGAATTAAAAGTTTTTTTTATTGAAGCCTCTTTTAAATTATCTTTTCCAGATGACTTTACATAGTGTGTATTTCCTTTATTCAAGCTATTAATTGCAGCTTGAACTATATTTTTTGGAGTATCGAAATCTGGATCGCCAATCTCAAGATGGATAATATTTTTTCCATCTTTTTCCATTTCTTGGGCTTTGGCTAAGACTTGGAACATTTTTTGTCCTTCTAATACTTTAGATGCTTGCGATAAATATTTCATATATTGTTATTTCATAAACTCAAGAGATCTTGGAGTTGCTGTTCCATCTTTATTCTTTATGTATTGTTGAGAGAACAATGCAGGTTGATCTTCAGGAACTTTTACTTCTAAAAGAATAGGCTTTTTTGAATTAATTACCTTGTTACAAACATTATTTATTTGAGTATTATCTTCAAGTTTCAAATATTTGAGCTTAAATGCCTTAGCTGCGTATTTAAAATCTACTATTCCAAGATTCCAATCTGGATGAGTTCCATAAAATCTGTTTTCTAGAAATCCCTGCTGCGTATGTCTTATTGCTAAATATCCATTATTATTAATTACACATATAACACAGGGAATTTTCATATCACTTATAGATTGTAAGTCCTGAATGTTCATTAAAGTGCTTCCATCTCCAATAATGCAATAGAGGTTTTTAAAATTTTTTGACATGTACGCCCCAATGGTTTCTGCTAAGCCTGTTCCCATTGATGAAATAGCAGAAGAACAAATTATTTTTTGATTTTCTTTGATATCACTCGCTTGAAATCCTGTATATAAAGCCGTTCCTCCTCCGTCTACTACAATTGCGTCATCTTTAGATATTTTTTTTGTTAATTCTCTAAAAAATAAATTTGGGTCTACAAGATTTTTTTTATTTTCAAGTTTTTTTACATTTAGTTTTTTGAACTTATCTATTATTTTATAATTTCTGTTTGAAAAATTATATTCCCGTATTTCTTCCATAAATTCTTTTAAGTCAGCATGTATTTTTAAATCTGATTTTAAAGTTAAATTATCGAGTTGATCTTTATCTATATTTATAAATATTTTTTTTGCTTTAGGTGCATACGTTTCTGTAAGTGTAGTTGTATGTGGAATTGACAAATGTGTTCCCAAAGCAATTAAAAGATCTGTATTAAAAATAGCCCTGTTAGCCCCAGGCTGACCTGACATTCCAATGATTCCAAGATTATGTTTGCTTGAAGATGAAAAAATACCTCCAGCCGTCCACGTAGTAACGCATCTAAAATCATTTTTTTCTATAAAATCTTTTATAGCCAAACTGCTTCCAGATAAAATACAGCCATAACCTAAGACAAATAAAGGAGATTTTGATTCAATCAGCATGTCTTTAAATCTACATAACTCTTTTTCAATATTTTTTTTAAATTTTACTGGAAGTATTTTTTTGCATTTTTTTTCCTCAAAATTTACATTTGACCATTGGTATTCTAAAGGTAAGTCTAACCATACGGGTCCTGGCCTTCCGCTAACTGCAATTTTAATGGCTTTGTTAATTTCATTTTGAATATTGTCAGGATTTGTTATTACTTTTGAATATTTTGTAAGAGGCTTAACAACATCAACGATATTTACCTCTTGAGAGCCTACTTGTCTCACTGGCTTTCCATAAGACATATGATTTGATCTAACTTGCCCAGAAAAAAAGATACATGGAACAGAGTCTTGCCATGCTCCCATTAATCCTGTTATGGCATTTGTAGCTCCAGGTCCAGTAGTCACAACAGCACAACCCAAGCCATTTGAAGATTTTGCATTAGACGCTGCTGCAAATGAAGCAGATGATTCATGATGAGTATAAACAACAGGTACTTTATATTTTTCTAACGAATCAAAAATATGAACTACGGCACCACCTTGTAATCCGAATACACAGCTTACTCCGTTAGCCTTTATAGACTTAGCAACTACATCGGAAAATTTCATAACCTATTCCATATAATTGAAATACATAAAATGTTTAGATTGTCCGGCATCAACTGGAATTATTGCTCCATGACAAAAACTAGCGAGTTGAGAACAATAAACAGATACAATGGGCCCTATTTCATCTATTTCTCCAAATCTTCCTACCGGGCATCTCTCTGCTAAATATTTTTCAGCATGGCTCGGGTTAGTTTTTAAAACTTCTTCCCAATGACCGCCTTTTGTTAGAACGACTCCAGGAAATAATGCCGTCATTACAATTCCTTCTTCTTCAATGGCCAGAACTCTTCCCATAGACCTGGTATAAGCAGAAAGTGCAGCTTTAACGGTACTAAATGTTACTGGACCACTGTTTTCAAGACCAGCACATGAAGTGATATTTACAATTCTTCCCCATTTATTTTTTTTCATATCTGGCACACATAAGTTAACAAGCTCAATGACCACATCAAAATTTAAGGCCCAAACTTTTTTCCAATCTTCAATACTGCAAAAGGGATCAGTTATATCCATTGTATGACCAGCATTATTAACAAGAATATCTATCTCATAACCTTTATCTTTTATCTCGGAATATAAAGCATCTATATCTCCTTTTTCTGTTAGAGATGATTTTATACAGATTAAATTTTCAATATTTTTAGGATTTAATTCTTTAAATTTATCAATTGCATCTGAGGATCTTGTAGTAGCAATTACTCTGCATCCCTCCGCGAGAAGATTAGAAGTTATTGAAGATCCGATTCCTTGAATCCCACCAGTTACTAGAGCTACTTTATCTTTTATTCCTAATTTCATTATTAAATTGTATTCAAAGGTAAGATTATATTCATTGTTTTTAATTCTGAGAGTTTTGAGACTATTTTCCTTGTAGCAAATTTAGTTGCCAAAGCGGTTACAAGAACATTGGACTTAGAAAAATCTATGTTAGAGCTATCTTTTATCTCAACATCGAAATTTACATAGGATAAACCAATTTTTGATTTATCTTGATCAATTATAGCTAATGCCTTTTTCATTGCAGGAATGTAGTAAGGGATTATTGGTAACATTAAAGAAGCACCATAACAATAAAGATCGCAATCATCTTGAATAATCCTTTCATTTACCAACGAGATATCTTCTAAAAAATAGTCATATCTTTTTTTCATTTGTGCAACTGTAAAAAATCCTTTTTCATATTCAAAATTTTCTATTTGTTTATCAGTTTTTCGAAAATGCACCATTAATGTTCCATAATGATCTGGATCAAGTTCGTAATTGAGAATCTCATAACCAAAATTAGCAATCATTATGCTAAAAGATTGAATACTAAAAAGATGTAAGTGTTGATGGTGAATTTGATCAAATCTACTGTCTCTTATTAGCAAATCTAGACAAGGAAATTGAAAAAAAAACTCATCTTGTTCTGATGAAGCATTAGAAAGTATTTCCATGAATTTCTGAGGATCATAAATATGTTCTAAAGTATGGCTTGATAAAAATACTTTATTTCCTTTAGAAAGAGAATTTAAGTCTACATTTTCAAGATAATCTTTTATGCATTTTACATTTTTGTCATCAGAATTTACATTTGGGTCAATTCCAATAAGTAACTTCTTTTTATCTAAAAATTTTTTTAGAAGCATTGTGTCATTAGCTCCTATATCAATTATTGAATCAAAATTATCTTTTATTTTACTAATAATAAAAGAATAAAAATTATCAAGTGCCGTCACAGAGCCGACACTTGATGATGATACAGTATTATAATTTTCAGCATTATAAATAAAGTCCTGGGGTAATTGTTTATTTAAAAAAGCATGATTGCTTTTTGAACAAAATCTTAGTTCCTGATCGTAATTAGTCTCAAAAGGAAAATTATTTGTGTTGTATTTTTGATAAATTTCAGTAATGGGGTATTTATCCAGCTTTATGAGGAGTTCTGAATCTTGATTTTCGATAATTGGACTCATGTTATATTTTTCTGTCATTTTGTTATTTTATTCCTCTAAAAAAATTACGTCATCACTCTTATTAAAGGGGCCTACTGCTACTTCATGATAAACAACCCATTCTGTTATAGGAATTGGCTGATGCCAGATATTTCCTTTTATTCTATACATTTTAGGATGGGATTTATCCGATAAAAGAAACTCTTCTTTAATAGAACCATCATCATTGTATATTAACACTTTTAATTTTCCCTCTATAACGTGATAAGACTCTGGTTTTGATTTAGGATGTTTGTGAGGTTCCATAATGCCTTCTTTGTTAGCAACAATTATCATTTCATGGACAAAATCATCAACATTTTGGTGCAAACAAATTCTTGATCTTTTGTATGGATGCTCTAAAGCTAAAACTTTTAACTTTGTTATTAATTCTTCATTAAGCAAAAAAATTTTATCCTCATTTATTAATATATTTTTTTCTTTTTTCATTTTAATCAAAAATTATTATCTAAATATTTTACCTTTTTAAGAATTAATTCTTCTGAGTCTAAATATTTTAACTGCAAAAGATCTCTTGAGAGTTTACAGTTTAAATCATTAACCCTGCCTCTTGGCTCTGTATAAATAATTTCAGAAAAAAGGCATTTTTCAAAAGACATTTGATTTCCATTTATACTCTTAGATTTAATACTTTCAGCCATTTCATATCTATTAATAATTTTTTCTGATGCAATGTGTATTTTAGGAAGATTTTCTTGTTTAGATGAATTGTAAAGACCATTTGCGGTATCTCGAGTATGAGATAATGAAAAATAATTATCAGAAGCCATTCTTGCATTTTTTTTCATTAAAGTTTCATAAGTAAGCTGAATAACACATCGACTTTTATGATTGAAGCCTACGTTCCATCCAGTTCTAGCAATGGTATAATTTTCATAGTTTTTTTCTAAATAATGTTCAATAGCTAATTTTAGTTCTCCATAGTAATTCAATGGATTAGGATCATCATCTTCGGAATAGTTGCCTTTCTTGCCATCGAATATTTCCACTGAAGACATGAAAATAATTTTTACTCTTTTTTCAATTAGAAAATTTATTAGGTCTATTGTCTGTTTAAAATTTAATTTCTTAGCTTCTTCTTTGTTTGCAGCTATCCAAGAAGGATTTGAATATGCAGATAGTATATAAAAAATATCTCCCTCTCTTACTTCTCCTAAAGCACCAAAATTTAAATTATTCATATCAAATTTAATAAGTCCTTTTTCAAAATTATTTGTATAAGTTCCAATGGCATTTTCAGAATTTAAGTTTAGAACTGATAAAAGTTCGCCGCCAATAAGACCAGAAGCGCCAATAACAAATGATTTTTTCATAATTGAATTAATCTTAAGTTAATTATTTAGTTGAATAATAATTCTTCCCTTAGCCTTACCATTTTTCATATCTGAAATTGCATCATTTATGTCAGCTAATGGACAAATGTGAGTTACTTGCTTAGTTACATCTAAACTGCCTTGTTTCATAAGTTTGAGATATTTGGGAATATCTTCGGAAGGATTAGAAGAGCCGCCTTCAGAGCCAATAATCTTTTTTCCAAAATGCAATGGTAAGGTATTTATTGAAATTTTTTCATTATGCTTAGGAACTCCTACAAGGACAACTTTTCCAGTTTTATTAATTATTTCATATCCTAATTCTATTACTTTCACATTTCCTGTGTTGTCAATAAATACATCAATGCTTTCAGAGATTTCAGTTATAGAATTGGAGATATTCTCAACATTTTTAGAATTAATTAACACGTCAGCCCCATGAAATTTAGCAAGATCTAATCTTTCATCAAAAATGTCTACAGCAATTATTGGGAAAGCCCCTTTTAATTTTGCAGCTTGAATCATGCTCAAACCTAGTCCGCCAGAGCCAAAAATAACTATAGACTGTCCTATTTTGAGGTCGGCATCATTATCTATTACTCCAAATCCAGTTGTAATAGCGCATCCTAACAAAGGTGCTGTAATAAAATTCTCATCATTTGATATTTTTGTAAGTCTATTTTCAGAAATAACAGCAAAATCATTAAAGGTAGTTACCCACCCAGCATTTATAACCTTGTTCTTATTTAAATATTTATATTTTGGAGTTTGAGAATTAATTCCATCTCCTTTTCTCCAATGGAGTATAGCCATATCATTCTTTTTAAATTTTGTTACTCCCTCTCCAACTTCTAAAATCTGACCACAACCTTCATGTCCTAAGAGGTGAGGAAGAAAATTATCATTTCCTTTAACCCCTTCTATTTCTCCAATTTGAGAACCGCAAATTCCACTGTACATAACTTGAACTAATACCTGACCGTATTCTAGTTTCTCAGGTAGAGAAATTTCTAAAAGAGAAAGAGGATTATTCAGCTTTTCTAAAACTGCTGCTTTAGTAGTTTTTACTTTTATCATTTCTACTCAAAAAATATAAATGAATGATCTCCATCATAATTAGTTTTATCAAACCACCATTCCCATTCCTCAGGCGTATAAAAACTTTCACAAGTTACTTGCCAATATAATAGGTTAGCTTTTTCTTTTTCATTTCTGTAAGACTCAACACAAATATACTTTTTTTCTTTTGCAACTCTATTTATTTCATTTAAAGCTTTTTCAAGATTGAAAGTATGTAAATTATGAATTGTATTGATAGAAAAAACTAAGTCAAAATCACTATCCTTAAATGGTAAAGAGTTTGCATTAGCAACTTTAAGAAAGTTAGTTATTTCAGGCTTGCTATTTTTTATCGCATACGCGGAAATATCTATACCCCTAATTATCAATCCAGGTTGAAGTTGTAACATCTCATAAAGAAGAAATCCCTTTCCGCATCCAACATCCAAAATTTTATCACCTGATTTAAGTGAATAATGTGATATCAATGATTTGGCTACTTCAGTCCATCGTCCAGGAATATAACTATATCCTCCATAGCAGATTCTCCTGTCACCATCCCAATAATCATAGTCCCACTTTTTAGCAAGTTTTGCAGCTTTATCTTTTGGATACTCTTTGTCATTAACTCTTCCAAGATAATCTCTTTTAGTGCTTTTATGTATACTTGATAATAAATCTATGTACATTACATTAACTCTGAGAATAATAATTTGGCTTTTTTTAACTGCGATACCTTAGTCTTTTCAATATCATCTATTGAATTTGAAAAAATTCTTCTTTCCAAATTTGTATTTAAAAATTCATTGAGAATTATACATATCCATTTTACTTTAAATATAGAGAACATAATAAGACTTCTTCTAACAATGGTTTCCTTGTTTTTAAAATTAACAAAAGCATGTTTTACAAAATAATCAAAAAATTTAAAAGAAACGGAAATCTTTGGTTGCAAAAAAAAGTCACAAATAAATTTTGAGGGGTCATCATAGCCAGCATGTTCGAAATCATAAAAATATGTTCTATTTTTATAATTTAAAGCATTATGAAAACCAAAATCTGATGGGGATATACAAACATCCTCTTTATTAAGCTGTCGAAGATTATTTTGGTTTAATTTGAAAGAAATATTTAATTTTTCATTTTTCCAAAATTTTAAAACTTCATTTACAAATATTTTTGCTTCTCTATCTACCTCGTACTTCAAATCCATAGCTTTGAGTTTTTCTAATCTAGAATCTAAAGATGCAAAAAGATTTTCAATATTAAAAAAAGCATCAGAAGCGTTATTTAAATCCTCTTTAAATGAAAAATTTCTATTAAGATTCCTAAAAAATTCTGCTGCTTCCTTTATATTTATTTTTGCAACCTCATCTTTTTTTTCATATGGTATTCCATCAATAAAATCAAACAGGCCAATATTTTTATCAACAGAAAAAATTACAGGATTAGGTATATTTAGAATTTTTTTTCTTTTAAGAAATTTAAAAAACTTCATTTCTGTTTCTAAGCGAGAATATTTTCTGTGTACATCTAAGAAATATAGTTTTGCGAAGTAGGTTTTTCCATTATTCAAAACTTTAAAAGCTTTATTATTTTTTCCCCCTATTAATTCAAATAATTGAAAGTCTTTTATCTTTAAATTAATTGATGATAATACTTCTCTTATTTTTAATGACTCTTTTTTAAAGGACATTTTTTAATAATTCATTTTTTATTTCTGACCAAGAGGAAAATGACTTTAATTCTCCATCTGAATAAGAAGTGTTGGGGTCAAATAGAATTTTTTTTGTTGTTACAGGAAAGATTTTCATTTGCAAAATTTCAGGCAAATCATCGATAAAAATATCACAATTTTCAGATGCTATTCTTTCTATCTTAAGCTCCTTAGAAATTTCAAAAAATATATTTTCATCCTGAATTAATTGAGATGCTTCATTATAAAGGAATTTTTTTATCCAATTTCTTGCACATTTATGTAAATCAATTTTTTTCCCAACAAAAGGATATTGGGTTTTATGACTTATTATGCAAAAGTCTATTTTTTTTTCTTGGAAAGATTTAATGAAATCTACAAAACCTGGATATATGTCAGCTTCGATCATTTTTTCTCCATAAACAATTCCCTGAATTGACGTCCAAATATCATTTTGATTTTTTTTTCTAAGATAATCTCTTACAGAGATTTTTGTTTTAATAATATTGTTAGGGATTATGTTTAAACCAGATGCCACATCAAAAAATAACTTGTCGTAAGAAACAATCGTATTATCAAAATCTATTCCTATTTTCACATTCAATAAGAGCTATTTTATTAAAAGTTTTATACTTTCCTTGAAAATTTTATCAGCAGATAATCCATATTTTTCTCTGGCATAGTCTTGACTCCCAACTTCATGCATAAACTCATCGGGAGTTCCAAAACTCAATATATTTTTATCCTTAAACTTAGATTTTGCATACCATTCGCTAACTGCTCCAAACATTCCCCCTATTTTACTATGCTCTTCAACAACACAAATATTTTTAAATTTAGAAAAAATTTTATCAAGACTTGATTCATCTAAAGGCTTTATAGTATGAAAGCTGTCAACATTGCAGGAAAAGCCTTTTTGGTTAATTAATTTTGCAGCTTCAAGCACATTAGGTAAAACTGTTCCAGAAGCTACAAATGCAATATCTTTTCCAGTTTGATGATTTATGGACTTACCTATTTTAAATCCATTCTGAATAGAAGAAACTACCTTTTCTCCTTTTTTTCCTATTCTTATGTAAACAGGGCCTTTAACTTTTAATGCTTCTCTGAGAGCAAATCTTAATTCCACTTCATCGGCAGGAGCCAAAATTGTCATGTGAGGCAATACTCTAAATATAGCGAGATCTTCAAGAGAGTGATGAGTAGGACCTAAGCTTGCGTAAGATAATCCTGAACCTGTACCGATAATAATTACATTCACATTATGATAACAAGCATCAACTCTTATCTGTTCAAAGCATCTAGTTGTTGTAAAAGGAGTAATTGTATAGACAATGGGTTTTAACCCTGACATAGCAAGTCCTGAAGCTACCCCCATCATGTTAGCTTCAGCTATTCCACAGTTGATAAATGTTCCA
>MDSV01126471.1_pt1 | contig 15344 bp, 14 predicted proteins | sample 810851 | NCBI WGS metagenome assembly MDSV01 (sample SAMN05326640, study PRJNA326480) | marine metagenome | isolation source: seawater | place: Atlantic Ocean: North East | collected 2012
ATACCATTTCTATAAACGACTTCAATAGCAACTCCATCTAATTTAGGTTCTGCAACATATTCTATCTCTTCATCAGTTCGCAATATTTTTTTTACTTGCTCATCAAAGAGGACAATTTCAGAATCAGACATAGCATTTGAGAGTGACAACATTGGCACAGAATGTTTGATGCTTGCAAAGTCTTTATTTGGAGACGCACCCACACGTTGCGTTGGAGATGTTTTTGTTATTAGTTCGGGATGTTTTTTTTCTAAATCTTCTAATTCTCTTAATAATAAATCATACTCATAATCAGATATTATAGGATTTTCTTTAATATAATAATTGATATTATGTTGTTCAATTTCATCAATTATAGATAATATTTTATTTTTGATATTCATCAAAAATTTTAATAAAGCATGCTAGAATATCTTTCACCTCTATCACATAAAATTGTAAAAACAATTCCACTTGGATTATTTTTTTCAACCCAACGCTCAGCTGCTAATATATTTGCTCCTGCAGATATACCAACCAATAGTCCATTATCATGAGCCAATTGTTTGCATCTTAATTTAGCATCTTCAGTAGATATAGTTAAAATCTCATCAATCTTATCTAAATCAACAAGAAATTGAGACCCATCACCGATTCCTTGAATACCATGCAAACCTTTTTCTCCACCACTCATTACTGGAGATTCTGCAGGCTCAACAGCTATCATTTTTACACGATTATCAAATTCAGAAAAACCTTTTTGAACTCCCATTATTGTGCCACCTGTACCAGTACCCGATATAAATGCAGAAATATATTTCCCTATGGTTAATGAGTGATTTAAAAGCTCTTTAAAAGTTGTTTTATAATGACATTGAATATTTAAAGGATTATTAAACTGATTTAATGAAAAATAACCTTCTTGCTCAGCAATCTCGTCTTTTAAATTAATGGCTTGTTCAAAATCTCCTTCTGGAACTTCAATTAATTCTGCACCGAACATTTTTAATAGTATTTTTCTTTCTTGAGACATATCGCACGGCATCACAATTTTTACATTATAATTTCTTTCAGCTCCAATCATCGCTAATGCAATTCCTGTATTGCCACTGGTTGCCTCAATAATTGTATCATTTGGTTTAAGTAACTTATTTCTTTCAGCGTCATCAATAATCCATTTAACTGGCCTATCTTTGATAGACCCTCCAGGATTAACAGATTCAAGTTTTGCATAAATTTTATCTGTAAGTTGTACAAATGGAGTATTACCTACAAAGTCTGATACTAATCTAGAAGAGTGTTCATCATGCCTATAATTAAAAACTCTTTTAGTTTTAAGATTATTGCTCATTTGTTTTTCCTCTAATAAAACTGATCCAATATATTTTTTAATTTTTGACTAATTAAATTCTTATTATTCCAAGAATTCCAATAACACGGAATAATTCCATAAGCACTAGAACTTAAAAATGACTCATCCATACTATTTAATTGACTGAATTTAATGATTTTTTCACTGCAATCATAGCCATGTTCTTTGCATAATTTTATTATTAAATTTCGTGTTGTTCCAGGCAAAATACCAGATGATAGAGGAGGGGTGAAGATTTTATTATTTTTTACAAAAAAAATGTTTCTCATTGTGGTTTCTGTAATCTCTTTATTTTTATTTAAAAAAACTGCATCAAAAGCACCTTCTTTTTTGGCTAATTTTAAAGCTTTAATATTGCCTGCATAACTATTTATTTTAATTGGATTATTGAACCTTACAATTGGAAATTCCCATTCATTTAGAAAAATAATTTTGACTAATTTATGATTTATACTGCTAATTGACCGAACAGATATGTATAGGTTAGTTTTAGAATCAAATAAGTTATTTATATCAAAATTATTACTAACCATTAAATTAACGGCGCCATAATTAAGATTATTTTTTTTAATAGTTTCTAATATTAATCCAACTAATTGATCATTGGTTTTATCAATTTTAAATTCAAGATAATTAAGGCCTTTTCTCAACCTATCTAAATGACTATCAATATCAAATAATTTATCATCTTTAAATCTAATAGTTTCAAATATTGCGTTTCCTCTTTGGAAGCCTCCATCGTCAAATGAAATTTTAGCATCATCTGATTTAAAGTATTGACCATTTATGTAAATAAAGTTTGTCATAAAATTATTGATTGTCAAGGATATTGGCTTTTTCTCTTGCCTCATTATATTCTAACTTAGATGTTGAGTCCCAAACAATTCCTCCTCCAACTGGATATGTTGCAGTTTTATTTTCCAAAGTCATTGTTCTAATACATATGTTAAAATCCATATCTCCATTTCCTAAAATCGTACCTATACACCCAGTATATAAAGCCCTATTATAATTTTCTATGTCATCTATAATTTGTGTGGCCCTATATTTTGGAGCTCCAGTTATAGATCCGCCCGGAAATAAAGATCTTATAATTTCACTTTCATTAACTTTATTTTTAGGTTCACCAATAATTTCTGATTCCATATGATGAATTGTTTTAAATGTTTTGACGTTAAACAAATCATTTACTGCGACGCTTCCGAACTTAGATATTTTACCTATATCATTTCGTAATAAATCTACAATCATTAAATGTTCAGCTTTATCTTTCGAACTATTTTGTAGTTGATGAATTTGATAATGATCTTTTTTTATATCATTAAGGCGATTTATTGTTCCCTTTATTGGATAGCTTTTAATGTGCTTTTTATCCTTTGTGAAAAATTTTTCTGGAGAAAAACTTAAAATTTGAATATTTTCAATATTTAAAAAAAATCCAAATTTAGGCTCTGATCTATCTTTAATTTCCATAAATAAATCCAACGGATTCCCATCAAAATCAAATATAAGTGGCTGAGTAAAATTTACTTGGTAAACCTCACCTTTATATAAATATTCTTTAATTTTTCTTATAATTTTATCAAAGTTTTTAAGATTATATAAATCTTGTTTTAAATCGATGAATTGTTTTTCATATTGATATTTATAGCTATTTACAGTGATTATATCTGATGGCTTAGCAAACCAAAAATATGGAGTTTTGCTATTTCCATGATTCTTAAAGTTATAATTGGGATATATAACATTCTTAAAATCATATGAAAAAAAACCAAGAGCACTTATTTCATTTTCAGCGGTCTGCGCTTTCCATTTATTAATGCATGTCTGCCAAATTTCAATAGGATCACCTTTAATTTTTTCACCATTTATAAATATATTTTCATCCTGATCCATGTAAATAATTTCTTCAAAATCAAAAATTATTTTTTTCTTTTCATTTGAATAGTCGATGATTGCTTTAGGATAAGGCTTATTGCTGATGTTAAATAAATCTTTCATTACTTTCTAATTGGATTTCTATCAGAACTCTTAAATTTTGTATAGCTTAATGTTTTGTTAGATGTAATTGCATACGAAAAAACTTTGTTTTTCTTAATAAAGTGGTTGATTCCTTCATTTTTAATTTTACTTAATTCTATTTTATTTTTAAATCCATCAATACGTTGCGTAATATTAGGTAATTGAGGTGGGCTCCATTCAAGATACTCTGCAAAATATTTAAATAAATTTAAAATTACATCTTCATCCCAATCTGGATTTATAGATAACTGCCTACTTATAACATTAAAATATTTACTTTTAATTTTACCCGACTGGTTTGAAAACAAATGAGACTCCAAAAGCGGGTAATATTTTTGGTTTATTTTTCTTTCAAATGCCTTAGTATCCACTTTGTTAAATAGTTTATCCCAATTATAATTTTCTAGTGTATTAGACCAAAGATTACAATTATTATTATATTTTTGATACTTCAACCAAACATCATCTGAATGCAGGAGTAAAAATTTAGCAATATCATTTTCCAAAACTTCTTTATTGTGTAGCCACATTAAAAATATAATCGTGGAAAATGGATATTTATATTTAAAATCATTTGATGATAGCTTTACAAGAATATTGGGATTGCAAGAACTATCAAAACCTTTGGGGATTTCATTGTTATAAGCAACAATATGACCACCAATTGCACGACCATGAATTGGCAATATATTTAGATCGACCCAAATTATGTTTTGTTTATGCTTTTTTGCCTCCTCAGAAATCCAAAGATTCTCAAGATTATAATATCCAACTAAATCCCAATCAAGATAATGATTTAAAAATGATGCACATATCATACCATCGTAGCTAGCCGATACAACGTACTTACATTTTTTATTTTTTAACCAGCTGAATTTTTTAATAATATCTGAACGTTTAATTTGCATTTTTTAATAGATTAGTTTGAGGTAATATAATAAATAATTATTTAAATTAAGATTATCATGAAGTCTAATATTATATTATTTGTTTTTTCTTTTTCATTTCTATTGCCAGAAACAATATATCCTGGGCAATTTGGAGAAGACTTAAAACAGCTTATCATCAATAATTATAAAACATCTTCAACATTGGGATATAATAATGCCAGAGATATCATGTATTCAGAGATTGATATAAAACCAAATAATCAGTTAACAGGAGTTTATTCTGGCTACACTATTACGCTAGATTTATCTCAAGATCCCAGTACTAATGCGTATGAACAGGGTATTAATTGTGAACATAGCTGGCCACAAAGTTTAGGTTCTGGATCAGAGCCAATGAAAAGTGATATGCATCATTTATTCCCAACTAAATCAAATGTGAATTCATCTAGAGGGAATGACCCTTTCGATGAAATTAATGACAATCTTACTGATAAGTGGTACCGGAATGACTATTATATTCAAAGTATTCCTACCTCAATGATTGATGAATACGCTGAAAAATATAATCCTCCAAATCAAAATGAAGAAACGTTTGAACCAAGGGAAGAACAAAAGGGTAATACTGCAAGAGCGATGGTTTATTTTTATACTATGTATTCACAAGAAGCTGACAGTAGTTTTTGGGATATACAAAAAAATATTCTTTTCAATTGGAGCTATATTGACCCGCCAGATGAAGAAGAAATCAGCAGAACATGGGAAATAGCATCTTATCAACAAAACAAACCAAATCCGTTTGTGGTTGACCCTACACTGTTTGATAGAATTTATTTTTGGCAAGATATATTAAGAGGAGATATTAATATTGATCATAGTCTTGATGTCTTAGATTTAGTTAATATGATTTCAATTATTGTGAATCAAGAATCATTTTCAAATGAAGAGCTTTATATTTTAGATGCAAATGAAGATGGAAATTTTAATGTTTTAGATATCGTAATTTTTGTAGAAATAATTGTAGGAGAATAAAATGAAATTTAAAAAAATATTATTGATGTGTTTTTTATTTACTTTTGGTATTAATCAAACAGGAGGCTCGATGCAAGCAAAAATAGAAACAACAAAAGGTGACATATTAATCGAATTGGAATTTGAAAAAACACCCATGACGGTTGCTAACTTTGTAGGATTAGCTGAGGGAACAATTGCTAATGATGCCAAGCCACTTGGAGAGCCTTATTATGATGGGATTAAATTTCATAGAGTTATAGATAATTTTATGATTCAAGGTGGAGACCCGACAGGAACTGGTCGAGGTGGCCCTGGATATCAATTTGAAGATGAGTTTGACACTAGCTTAAAGCATTCTGTACCAGGAATCTTATCAATGGCAAACTCAGGGCCTGGAACAAATGGTAGTCAATTTTTTATTACCCACGTTGCAACACCATGGCTTGATGGAAAACACTCTGTATTTGGGCGCGTTGTAGAAGGTCAAGATGTTGTTAATGCAATTGAACAAGATGATGTGATGAACAAGGTGACTATAATAAGAAATAATATTACATTTGATGCTCCAAAAATATTTGAAAAAGCACAAGTTAATGCACGTGAAATAGCTGAAGCAAAAAAGAAAAAAGAGGCTGAAGAATTATCCAAGCTATCAAAAGAATTTAATGCCTTAATTGATTCAGCAGAACAGACTCCAAGTGGTTTAAAATATGTTGTCACAAAGCCTGGAAAAGGTGATAAACCAAAATCTGGCCAAACTGTATCCGTTCATTATGCAGGTTATCTTATGACCGGTCAAAAATTTGATTCATCTTTTGATCGCAATCAGCCTATTGAATTTCCTGTTGGAACAGGCCGTGTAATAAAAGGTTGGGATGAAGGAATTATGCTGCTTAATGTTGGAACAAAAGCACGACTAATTATTCCATCTGAATTAGCATATGGAGAAAAAGGTGCAGGTGGAGTTATACCTCCTAATGCTACACTTGTTTTTGATGTAGAACTATTAGAAGTAAAATAAATTGAAAGTTTTTGATATAATTAAAATTTTTTTGACAACTATTTTATTTATTTCATGTAATAATACTTCAACCAATTATTTAGCTTCTGAGGTAAAAAAATCAATTATTGAAGAATGGAACATTGCTATTAGAGATAATGGCGAGTCAGGTGTAAAAACATTTGATATCAATGATTTTGGGTTAGTTCATCAAGAAAAAACCTACTATAAAGGTCTTATTTCTGGGGTTTTTTATTATCTTGATGGCACCAACGAAAAGTTCAATTTAACAGTCGATGTAACATACGATGGACAAATGTTCATATGGGAAATTCCAGATTTTTATTGGTATTGAAACTATCCGGTTATGTCTTCACCCCCGTCAACACGAATTATATTGCCTGTCATCCAACTTGAGTTGTAAGATAAAAACATATCAATAACATCTGCAATATCTTCAGGCTTTGTTAATCGATTGTGAGGATTACATGCTATCGCATTTTTTACCATTACATCATTGCCTGGAATTTTTCTTAATGCCGCTGTATCTGTTACTCCTGCCTGTATTGCATTTACTGCAACATTAAAAGGAGCAAGTTCAATACTAAGTTGTCTGCATGCAGATTCAATTGCAGCCTTAGCAAGTGATATGGCTCCATAACTCTGCCAGTTTTTTCTACCCCCTGCACTTGTCATTGCAATGATATGGCTACCTTTTTTTAATAGGTTTGCTTCAAATAAATCTTGAGACCAGTAAATTAAATTATTTGACATTGTATCAAGTGTCATATCAATCGCTTTCCTATCTAAAATTTCATTTTTTTCACCTATCATTTTTTTCAAAGTACCAAATGCAATAGAATGTATAAACATTTTGATTCTAACGTTGCCTTTGGATTTCAACTCTTTAATTATCTCTAAACGTTTTTCATCATTTGAAGCGTTTGCTTTTTTATAGATCACTTCTACATTGTATTTTGATAGTTCCTCTTTTAAAGATTCTATTTCAGATTTCTTTTTTCTCAAATAAAGTCCATAAATATTAATACCTTTTTGGGCTAAGCGCTTTGCACATTCTGCGCCAATTCCGCTAGAGCCTCCTAAAATTAATGCCCAATCTTTCATACAATATCCTTTTTTATATTAATGATTTTAATTTAATTGATAAAATTAGACTATAAAAAACTTAAATTAATAACATGTCTATTAAAACAGGTATAGTGGGTTTGCCAAATGTAGGAAAGTCAACTCTATTTAATGCATTAACTGAATCAAATATTGAAGCAGAAAATTATCCTTTTTGCACTATAGAGCCTAATCATGGAATGGTTAAAGTAAATGATCCGCGATTAAGTGAAATTAATAAAATTATTCCTACTCAAAAAATTAGCCCATCATTTTTAGAGTTTGTTGATATAGCAGGTCTTGTAAAAGGAGCCAGCGAAGGTGAGGGGCTTGGAAATCAATTCTTATCTAATATTCGCAATGTAGATGCTATTATACATGTAGTACGTTGTTTTGATGATGATAATATTACTCATGTAGAAAACTCTATTTCACCTATTCGAGATATAGAAATAATTAACACTGAACTGCTATTAAAGGATATAGATTCTATTTCTAAAAGAATATCTAAAATTGAGAAAACAGTTAAATCTGGAAATAAAGAACACAAAGCTGAGTATGAACTACTTACAATATTGTTAGAAAATTTAAATAATGGAATACTAATTAAGAATATAGATTTGTCTGAAGATCACAAAAAAATACTTAAATCTATTTCTCCACTAACAAGTAAGCCAACCATATATGTTGCTAACATTAAAGAAGACGACTTAAGTAACAGTGAGCAGAATAAATATTTAAAAGAATTAAAAGAGTGGGCAGATAAAAATAATGAAAATATTTTAAGCCTATGCACAAAATTTGAAATGGAAATCGTAGATTTAAATCATGATGAAAAACAAGAATTTTTGAATAGTTATGATTTAACAAGAACAGGTTTGGATAGACTGACTTCATCTACATTTAAGCTATTAGGGCTTGAAACTTTTTTTACTGCAGGTGAAAAAGAAATAAAATCTTGGACAATTAAAAGAGGGAGTTTTGCTGTTGATGCTGCTGGTGAGATACACAGTGATATTCAAAGAGGCTTTATAAAAGCAGAAATATATTCTTTATCTGATTTGATTGAATATCAATCTGAAGAAAATTTGAAAAGCAATGGTAAAGTAAGACAAGAAGGTAAAAATTATATTGTTAAAGATGGAGATATTATATTTTTTAAGTTTAATGTTTAAAATATATTATTTCTTTTCTAAAAATTTATAAATCGTATTAAAAATTAAATCCCTATCTTCACTTTCGTAAAATAAATGATGAGATGCTTTATTTACAATCAACTTCTCTTTAACATCTGATGAAACAGAATTCATAACTAAATCTAAATTACTAGGAAGAGATAATCCATCAATACTGCTATGAACATATAACAATGGACATTTAACTAGATGAAGTCTTTTCTTAACATGATTATTCAACTTTCTAAACTCATTTAATGCAATCAATGGATAGTGTTTATATCCACTGTATCTTTTCTTTGATTTTTTGCTATGTTTTTTTTGTTTAACTATAATTTTATTAAATAGAGGAATTAAAAAATTAACTGTAAATGGATCTTTAAAATTTAGTACTGTCGCGCAAGAAACTAGCTTATTAATTGGAAATAAGCTAGCAAGATATAAGGCAAGTACACCCCCCATACTTAGTCCAACCACATAAATTTCATCACACTCAGATGATAGTTCAGCTAAACTTTCTTCGACAAAATTTAACCATTCATAGAACTTGACTGAATTACAATCTTCAAGAGTTGTTCCGTGGCCAGGCAGGTTACGATTTGAAACTCTAAATCCCTTATCTACTAAAAATTTAGCAAGAGGCTGAGTTTCAAATGTTGTGCTAGAAAAACCATGAATAATCATAACTCCTTTTTTAGAGCCAGTATTTAATTCATAACTATTGCTATCAAAGTTTTTAAAATTTTCCATACTAACTTATAAACCTTAATGATTTCACATTTTTTATCTCATTAATATTAAGCCCAATTAAATAAATCATTTCTTTAATTATATATTTATGATCATAACTCTTAATGAACTGCTCAAGATTATTATATTCAAAATTATTTGAAAAATCAATAATGTTTTTTTGATAGTTTATATTTGCAATACTATATCCACTATAGTGAGAGTACAGCAATAAGAAATGTATAAATACTATTTTTCTATTACTATTATTTAATCTATTTAGAGAATTATATAATAAATTAAAAATAATACTTTCATTAGAATGCTTAGCAAGCGTTTTATCAATGATATCAATCATGCAAAGTGCATACTTAATACAGTCAAACGATTTTCTTATATCAAAAAAACCGCTAATTAATGTTCCCTCTTTATAAATCTGAATATCCCGATTATCTTTGTGGTAGTAATCTATATCAATCAAATTTAATGGCTGAAATAAAGCACCTTTATTTGATTTCATAGTAGTTGCACCCTTAATTAATAGAGTAATTTTATTTCCATTATTTAATATTACACGACTAATTAAACTTGTGTCTCCATATGGAAAAGATTTGATGACTATGGCTTTATTTTTGAGTATCACTTAGTAAGATCTAGAAAAAATTACTTCATATTTCGCGGGCTTACTTGAATAAATACATTTAAGACCTGAAATATTTTGTTCAAATAAAATACATCGAACTGTTGCTTTTGTATCATTTTTAATTTTTGTTTCAGTATCTGGAGAGCCATCCCATCCACATTTAACAAAGCCTCCACTTTTAATTTGCTTTTTAAATTCATCATAGTTTGAAGCAGAAAAGGTGTTTTCTTTCATAAAATCAGAAGCCTGAGTAAAAAGAGAATTTTGAATGTCTTCTAGACTATTTTTAATTTCTTCAAATGATTGCTCGATTGAAATATTATTTTTTTCACCATTATCTCTTCTTGCTATAACAATCTGATTATTTTGAATATCACGTGGGCCTATTTCAATTCTCAAAGGAACTCCCTTCATTTCCCATTCATTAAATTTATATCCAACTGAATATTGTTCTCTACTATCTATATAATATCGAATTCCTTGTGATTCTAATTTTGATATTAAATCTTTAGTGTATTGATTAAACTCAGACTCATTGTAGTCCTTGTTAATTACAGGAATAATCACGGCTTGGATTGGTGCAATATTAGGAGGAAGTCTTAATCCCTTATCATCTCCATGAACCATAATTAATGCTCCAATTAATCGCGTACTAACCCCCCAGCTTGTAGCAAACACAAAATCTTCCTTATTGTCTTTTGTCTGAAATTTAACATCAAAGGCTTTGGAAAAATTTTGACCTAAATAATGAGATGTTCCAGCTTGGAGTGCTTTCTTATCGCCCATCATTGCTTCTATACAGTATGTTTCTTCTGCCCCTGCAAATTTTTCAGATTCAGATTTTGTACCCGTAAGAACTGGAATTCCCATTTGACCTTCAACGACTTCTTGATAAACGTCGAGCATTTTTTTGGCTTCTGCTAGCGCCTCTTCTTTTGTTTCATGCGCCGTATGGCCTTCTTGCCATAAGAATTCACTGGTGCGTAAAAATAGTCGAGTTCTCATTTCCCATCTTACAACATTTGCCCACTGATTAATTAAAATTGGCAAATCTCTATATGAATGAATCCATTTTTTATACATTGACCATATCACAGTTTCAGACGTTGGTCTTACTATAATTTCTTCTTGTAGTTTAGATTCAGGATCAACAATTAAGTCATCTCCTGCTTCATTTGTTTTTAATCTTGAGTGCGTAACTACCGCACATTCTTTTGCAAAACCCTCTACGTGCTCAGCTTCTTTAGCTAAAAAGGATTTGGGAATAAAAAGAGGAAAATAAGCATTGGTATGTCCTGTTTCTTTAAATCTTTTATCAAATGAATTTTTCAATCTATCCCATATTTCAAAACCATATGGACGTATAACCATTGTTCCCTTAACTGGACCATAGTCAGCAAGTTCTGCTTTGGTAATAATATCTGTATACCACTTATTGTAATCTTGGCTTTTGGGAGTTATTCCTTGTTTCATAATATTTCGCTAATTGTTTCTAAAACTATCTTAATGTGATTTGATTCAATACCATAATGCGTTACTAATCTATAACGATTAGGGCTAACTTCAAAAAAGAGTATTCCTTTATCGTTCATTAACTGGACCATCTTTTTTGAAAAGCTGCTTTTATTTTCATCTAATTTAAAATAAACAATATTCGAATGAATTTTTTCTGTATCTATATCTATTCCGCTTATTTTGGATAACCCCTGTCCAAGCATTAAAGCATTTTTATGATCTTTCTTAATTTGACTAATCATATGATCTAATGAGAACTCTCCAAATTTAGCGATGATTCCTGCTTGTCTCATTCCTCCACCTAAAGCTTTTCTTAGGTGTCGTGCTTTTTTGATAAAATCTGAAGCTCCACATATTACTGAGCCAACGGGTGATGATAGACCTTTAGATAAACAAAAAGTTAACGAATCAACATCTTTGGTTAAATCTTTAACATCTAGGTCAAGCGCAACGGAGGCATTAAATATTCGCGCTCCATCTAAATGAACCTTACAATTATTTTTTTTAGCAATCTCAGATACTCTAAACATATAATCAGGGGTAAGCGCTGCCCCAAAACATCTATTGTGCGTATTCTCTAATGAAATTAAAGTAGTTGGAGGAAAATGAACATTTTCTTCTCGTATTGAGGCTTCAATCTGATCCAAATCAATAGTCCCATCATCGTTATTTTTAAGCTGTCTAGAATGAATTCCTCCAAAGGCAGAGATTCCTCCAGCTTCATATAAAAAAGTATGTGCTTGGTCTCCAAGAATCACCTCGTCACCTCTATTACAATGAACCAGTATTGATACTAAATTACCCATGGTTCCACTTGGAACCAGCAAGGCATCTTCCTTACCCATTATACTAGCAGCTTTTTCTTGTAAGCTGTTGACGGTCGGGTCTTCTGAAAAAACATCGTCACCTAATTTTACCGACTTTATTGCATCAAGCATATCTTCTGAAGGAAGAGTAACCGTGTCACTTCTTAAATCTATAATTTGACTGTTCTTACTCATGTTAAAATCTAATAATAATTTTGATACTTTAAGATTATATTTATGCAATGGAATCTAAATCATTTAATATCATTAACGCGAATATAATATCATTAGATAAAAATTGTCCTCATCCGAAATCATTGACAATTAAAAATGGTATTTTGGATACATCAAATAAATTAGACCCTAATCTGGAAACCATAGATTTAAAAGGGGCTACTGTTATTCCTGGATTTATTGACTCCCACTTTCACTTAAGAAATTTGGGTAAAAGACTAGATATGGTTCAGCTAAAAAAAGTCGATTCATTAAAAAAAATACAAAAGTTAGTTATCGATGAATGTAAAAAAAGAAAACCGGGAGATCTTATTCTTGGATTTGGCTGGGATCAAAATCTATGGGAATCAAAAGATTTTCCAACATGTGATATATTAAATTCAATTTCACCTGATCATCCTATTATTTTTACTCGAATTGATGGTCACGCAACATGGGTTAATCAAAAATGTCTGGATATGGTTGAATATAATTTTGCAGATGGCATTCCAGATGGTGGAGACATTATAAATGATTGTGTTCTTATTGACAATGCGATGTCAATTACCCGTGAAATGAATCAAGAAAACACATTGAGTAATGTTAAAAAGTGGATCAATAATGCCACTGATATTGTTGTACAAAGAGGAATCTGCTCTGTTCATGATGCTTGGCAAAATCAAACCATTATTGATGCTATCCATGAACTTATTCAAGAGGACAATTTTCCTGTCCGCTGCTATGGTATGATAGATGGATCGAGTCGTGATTTATGTGATGATTTTTTTAAGACAGGTCATTTTTCATCTGAAAAATATAATATACGTTCGGTCAAAGCGTTTATTGATGGCGCGCTGGGAAGTAGGGGAGCGGCACTGCTCGAACCTTATAGCGATGACACTCATAATTGCGGATTAATTTTAATTACCCATGAAGAATTTAATGACCTTGCCAAACGGTGTGCTGAAAGTAATTTTCAGCTAAATACCCATGCAATTGGAGATAAGGGAAATCAAATTGTAATTGATACGTATGCTAGTAATACTCAAACCTCAGATCACCGTTGGAGGATCGAGCATGCGCAAATGGTAACATCAAATGATATAGATAGAATGATAGAGCACCATATTATTCCATCCATGCAACCCAGTCATTGTACTAGCGATATGAAATGGCTACCTGATCGAATTGGTCAGCATCGACTTCATAGAATTTCAAGGTGGAAAACATTTATTGATAAGGGTGCCAAGATTGCCGGCGGATCGGATTGCCCAATTGAAGAGGGTAACCCCCTATTTGAATTTTATGCCGCCATAACACGGCAGGACCACGAAGGTTTTCCAGATAGCGGTTTCCAAAATCAGGAATTAGTGACTCCGATTGAGGCTTTAAAGATGCTAACTACTTGGGGCGCACACGCAGAGTTTCAGGAGCATGATAAAGGAATAATCAAATCAGGTTACAAAGCAGATTTAACAATCTTATCTGATGATATAACTAAAATTGATCCAACAAAAATATTAAACACTAAGATACTTGGCACGGTCGTTGGTGGTCAATTTGTGTTTAGCCAGCTTTAGCTCTAATACTTTCTTAAAACAGCGTTTTTATTTTCACTTTTTAGTTGAGGCGTCTGTTCACGACTATTAAGCTTTCGAGCCATATACTCCACTTCATCTTTAGCATAAGTATGAATCTCTTCCATGGTAATATTACTATTGTTATCTAAATCTGCACTGCCTTTCAATCCCTTTAAAAAGTAATATGTATACAGTGAATGTTTCTTTTCATTATACCACGAACTTACTTGCTCTCCAGATGAGGAGGTAAAGACATTAATATGGTCTTTTAGCTGACTGGTGTTTTCAACTTCTATAAATACAGGGCTGATATTTTTAAGAAGCATACCCTGGTCACTGGATCCACTAAAGCATGCATCAATAACCACTGTCACATTCTTTGCCTTTAAACTATTAATTTTATTATAAAATAAATCCAGTGAATATCCATTCACATCAACCATGCTTGGGTCGCAGTCCACTGGAACAAAGTAACCATCTTTGCTTTCTGGATCTGGAGCACCGTGTCCGCTGTAATAAATAAATACGTCCGATTTATTTTTTTTGATATAATCTTGAAGTTTTCCATCTTTTTTCTCTGTTCCAAATAAGGAATTAAACTTTCCTTGAGTTGCATCCGTTACAAAAATAATCTCATCATAGCCCAGAGTCTTCTTTAGATACTCTTGCACTGTTGCTGCATCACGATGGGCGTATGTCACTTCTGGAACATCAGGGTTAGAGTAGTTTTTGTTTCCAATCACTATCGCCACCGAATGTTTTTTCTTTTTGCCTGTATCTGGAATGTCTTGCTCAATATCAATTGATAAATCATTTCCAATTGTTAGAGCTGAATAATCTTGATCGATGCCAGTGACAACCGTTCTTCCAATCTGATACACTCTTTCACTTTTATTAATAGGCAGCCGAAATTTACTCACTGTAGCCAGATTGGTCTGTTCTGTTAAATCAACATATAAAGGAATCTCATCCTTTGTTTTGTCATTAACAAAGAATTCTAGTGGAATATCAATTGATGAATTATAATCTAGGTTACCTAGGCTAACTATTTTAGGATACGTATCGGTAATAAAAACATTAGAGGCTCCATAAAATTTGGCATATGAATTATTAGCTATTCCTTTACCTTTGTTTGTAACTCTTACGGTTAATGTAACATATTCTCCTGATTCTATTTTACCATTTGAATTATCGTCTTCAATACCAATATCTGCAACATACATTTCCGGCTCAAGATATGATTTGGTGGAAAATTGGAGCTCAACAGGGGTTGGGGGAAACCCA
>MDSV01235995.1_pt1 | contig 15344 bp, 3 predicted proteins | sample 810851 | NCBI WGS metagenome assembly MDSV01 (sample SAMN05326640, study PRJNA326480) | marine metagenome | isolation source: seawater | place: Atlantic Ocean: North East | collected 2012
ATAGCTGGTACGGGAAGTCTACATATGATAGTAGATGCATACGATACAATTGCTGGAAAACATTTTAATAAAGGTAATGGACTACTGCTTCGGCAATCAGGTCAGTTTCAAGGTACATTAAATGACGATTGGTGGCAAGGTAATAGCACTAATTTCGAATCAGGAATGCCAGCATATACAATAACTATGTGGATTAAGCCACCAGACTGGAATAAGATGCCTAATAAAGTAACAGGCGCTCCAGGAAGAAGTACTATTCTAACTCGAGATAAAAACGCATACTTTGAACTACAAATGATAACTAGTTCATATCAGACTAATAATCCAAAAGGGTTATTACCACTACAGATGTTCTGGGGCGCAACTGGAAGTAACTGCACAACCTCAGCTTCTCAAGATGCTATATCAACTGGTTTAGCTCTTGCAACCGGTTCTTGGAATCTAGTAACAATACAGCAAGAATTCTGGCCAGGAGATGCAGATATGGGAACTTCTGGGTCAGCAGGTCCTGGAGGATCAGAAACAGAGAATGATGAACAATTACCATCATGGGGACACTCACCAGCTAAAACAACGTTAAGAATATATAGACCTGACCCAGTAGCATCTCATTCATTTACATATTCAAAATTTGTTGGATATGCAACTAAGTCATTACACGTATCAGGAACTTCTGGAGCTGGTAGTGGTATACCAGTTTTAGATGGAGGAGCAGAAAATTTAGATTTTCCTTGGTGGCATAACCAAAATAATTTTTGGGTTACATCAAGTAATCAATACGCTAGAAATCTTTATATAGGAGCTTCTGGTTCAGTAGCAGCAGGTGCAGCAAATAATAACGCTACATCTATGACGACGTACGAAGCCATTACAGGTTCAATTGATGATGTAAGATTTTATGAATCAGTATTAACTGATACACAAATTGCGCTACTATGGGAATATCCTTGGATGGATTTACGGAGAACACCTCCAGTAACTGCTTCATTTGATTTAAGAGATGATTCATTTGGTAATATAATAGATACTGGGATAGTATCTTCTTCATTTGTAACACAAAGTAGGTTAGTTGGGTATTATGGATTTAACGAACAGTTTCTTATAGACAATGAGACAAGTGCATCATCTGATATACTATTACATAGAGGCTATGGTAAAGCGCATGTTGAAGATGGTAGTAAACATGAAAATACAGGAACTTCAGATAAAGTAACATTTATACCAGGTATAACAGTCACGGTACAGAGTGGTTCAGTCTATTCAGCTGATGCACTAAATTTTTATCATACTAATGTACATTCAGGAATAGCAGCACGGTTTAACAATAGCGGTAGTATACGAATACCACATAAAGATCACCTTAATTTGAATAGCGAGGACGGATGGGCAATTAGTTTTTGGGTAAGGATACCAGAAGCACAAATACCAGGAGTTAATACAATAACTGGTTCAGATGCATATCTAACAACTGGAGAAACTAACTCCATCGGGATGAATAACGGGACAGGTAATGCAGGAGGTACTAGCAAGCCTTGCGTCAGACATTATTCAGGTTCTACTGCTGGTAGAGATTATGTAACTTTAATTACCAAATCTGGGCTTGGAACTAAAAAAACTATAAATTCAGCAGACGGAGCTATTATTACATCTGAAACAACTGAAGGAATGGAAAGAGCTTATCCATATAAAATTCAATTAAAAAACACATCACTAGAAAAGGATGGAAAACCTTTTGGATTAGGTGGTAATTGTAATAATGGATTAGGAGCTCAATTAAATACTATTGTGGTGCGTAGAAGTGATGGTCAAGGGCATTTACTTTTAGAATCTAAAACTGCATTAACACCTTTAATAGATAATCATGTTGTAGTTACTAAAAACGGAACCACTTTACAAATATGGATAAATGGAAACTTAGACACAGATATTCAAGACAAACTAAACTGTACAGATAATATTTCAGATTTATTTTTTGGAGATGAAGGACAAGCATGGGCAACTGGATCAGATATAGGAAAAAATACTCCTTACCCTATCAACCCGTTTAGTGGTTCATTAGATGAAATAAGATTTTACGATACAAAATTAGGAGAGAGCGAAGTACTATCATTATATGATAATAGTTTTACTAACGGAACAGCTTATCAGCAAAATATTGTAGGTAATGTATTTTACGAGCAAGGTATAAATACAATAACGAGCACACAATATCCTAGATACTTTTCTGGATCACTCCATACAGGAACTGCTTATGTAGGTAATCCTGAAAAAGCTTTCTTTAGCGAAAACTTTAATTATATATTTAGAAACACGCGACGAATATATGAGCACAAATATAAGTGTTTAACAAAAGCATCTGATTTTAATTTACCAACAAATCCGACTTTACGTAAAACGACTAAAGATGGTTGTGAAAATGTTCTATCTATACAAGAATTACACGATAATTACTATCATCAAGCATTTACACCATATGTAACGACAATTGGATTGTATGATGATTATGGTAGATTATTAGCAATTGGTAAGTTAGCACGTCCAATTAAAAAAATGAAAAACGTAGATACAACGTTTGTAATAAGGTTTGATACATAAACTACCTAATTATTATATAATAAGTTATGGCTAGAAAAATTTCAAAAGCAAGAGCAAATGCTATAAAGCATGGTTATCGAAGCGGATTCGAACATAAAGTTTCAGAGCAACTAAATGAAGCTAAAATTAAATTCGAATACGAAAAAACTGTAATTTCATACATAAAACCAGAAACCAATCATACATATACAATTGACTTTACTTTACCTAACGGTATATTAGTTGAGACAAAAGGTCGTTGGGTTCTTGAAGATCGTAAAAAACATTTACTTATAAAAAACCAGCATCCTGAATTAGATATCAGATTAGTATTTCAAAACTCCAAAGGTAAAATAAGAAAAGGTTCTAAAACAACATACGCAGATTTTTGTGATAAGAACGAAATTATTTGGGCCGATAAAACTATTCCTACTTCTTGGTACAACGAAAAAAAATAAAATAACGTTTGTTATTAGCAATTATTTTCGTATATTATTATATGCTTAAAAAACTCCAAACACTACTCGAGTCTTTATTAAATAGAGGTAGGACATTGCAAAATGATGAAATATCATTTCATTGCCCGTGCTGCAATCACTATAAAAAGAAGCTGCAGGTAAACCTTAGAACACAGATGTGGCAGTGCTGGGTATGTGGTATAAAGGGGAGAAGTATATATCATTTATTTAAGAAACTTAAAGCTTCGAAAATGCATTTCGAAAAGCTTCAAGAGTTTTCTGATTATGTACCTATAAAATCTAAAAAGAAAACTTATGACGACTTATCATTACCAGCTGAATTCAAGACTTTCTTGAATGTAGAAAAAGGTAATCCAGAATTTCATAATGCATTAGGATATTTAAGAAAACGAGGGTTAACACGAGAAGATATCTTAAGATATAATATAGGATACTGTGAATCAGGTCCATATAATAAAATGGTAATAATACCGAGTTACAATAAAGACGGTATGTTAAACTTTTTTACAGGAAGATCATATTATAAAGATGCATCATTTAAGCATAAGAATCCACAAGTATCAAAAGATGTTATAGGATTTGAATTATATATAAACTGGAACTTGCCTATAACTATAGTAGAAGGTGCATTTGATGCATTAGCTATTAAGCGAAACGCAATACCGTTATTTGGAAAAATAGTTTTAGAAAAATTAAAAAAAGCAGTTGTTGAAAACAGAGTTAAAAATATTAACATAGCGTTAGATAGAGATGCACGAGCAAAAGCTTTACAGTGCTGTGAGTATTTTATTAATAATGGAGTTACAGTTACGTTAGTCGATTTAGAAGAGCAAGATCCAAGTGACTTAGGATTTTCTAATATTACTAATATAATACAAAATAGTAACACACTAACACCATATCAGTTAATGGAACAAAAGATTAAGGAGAAGATGATTTGAATAAGATAGATGTTGGATTTGAAAAAGTAGAATGTATAGCACATATAGCTGATGTGCATATTAGAAACTTAAGACGTCATAAAGAGTACAAGCAGGTATTTAGAAAGTTGTATAAAGACTTAAAAGATAATCTACCACAAAATTCTTTAATTTATTTAGCTGGTGATATAGCTCACGCTAAAACAGAAATGAGTCCTGAGCTTATAGAAATGACTTCTGACTTGTTTACTAAATTAAGTAAAATAGCTCCAACTATTCTCATTGCTGGTAACCATGATTGTAATCTAAATAATAAGAGTAGATTAGATGCACTATCACCAATAGTTGATTCATTGCATTTAGATGATTTTTACTACCTACGCGATAATGGGTTATATGAAATAGGCGATTGTGTATTTAACGTAATGTCAGTATTTAACGATCCAGATGACTATATACTATCTAAAAATATAAATACAGATAAAACTAAAATAGCTTTATATCATGGTTCAGTAGAAAGTGCAACAACAGATGTAGGATTCAAATTACCTGGTGAAGTTACTACTGATATATTTACAGGATACGATATGGTACTGTTAGGTGATATTCATAAGCAACAATACCTTAACAAACAAAAAACAATTGCATATGCAGGTTCTCTAGTATGTCAGAATTGGGGAGAGCATCCGACTAATCATGGTTATATAAAGTGGGACGCTCCAAAACGGAAGCCAGAATATAGAATTATAGAAAACGATTATGCTTATGTAACTCTTGAGGTTGAAAATGGTAAAATAGTAAACGAGATACCATTACCTAAATATCCAAGAATGCGTATAAAAGTTTGTAAAACAGAAGAATCTCAACTAAAGAAAATTTTAGCAGAGATACGAAAAACATCTAAACTTAAAGATGTAGCTATAATTCGAACTGATAGGTTATCTGCTCAAAAAAGTGGTGATAGAAACGCAAAGGACGCTGGTATTGGAGATGTAAGAGATCCTAACTATCAAAATAGACTTATAGTAGATTATCTAGAACGTACTTTTGCTTTAGAAGATGATGTTATTAAAACAGTAAAAAAGATTAACAAAGACTTAAATAGTAATATACCTCAGGTAGAAGTTTTTAGAAACTTAACATGGAAACCCATGAAGTTTCAGTTTAGTAATATGTTTAGTTACGGTAAAGGTAATTCAGTAGATTTTTCAACTATGAAAGGAGCATATGGATTATTTGCTCCTAATGCATCAGGTAAATCAGCATTGCTAGATGCAGTAACATATTGTTTATTTGATAAGTGTAGTAGATCATCTCAAGCTAGGGATGTTATGAATAGTGAAAAAACCACGTTTCATTGTAAGTTGCATTTCCAAATAGATGGTCAAGATTATTTTATAGAGCGTAATGGTAGTAAAGGTCTCAAAGGATGGAAAGAAGGTAAGTATTCAGTTAAAGTAAATTTCTGGACGTTAGATGAAGAAGGTAATGAAGTTTCGTTAAATGGTGAACATAGATATGATACTAACAAAATTATAAGCTCTTATGTTGGTCATTTCGAAGATTTTATTTTAACAGCCCTATCAGTTCAAAATAATAATACTGGGTTTATTGATATGTCTCAGTTCGAAAGGAAAGATTTATTAGCACAATTTTTAGATATAAAGGTATTTGATGAATTATATCGTTCAGCTTTAGATGAGATAAAAGATGTTCAAGCATTATTAAAAGATTTCAAAAAGAATGATTTCACTCAACAGCTAGCTGATGCTGAAACAGAGCTTGAAATAAAGCGTGAACGTAAACAAGAAGTAAAAAAGAACTCAACTTCTTTAGCCGGTAAAATTAAAACTTTAGATAAGCGTATTACAGCACTCCAATCTAAAATAATAGAATTAGAATCAGTCAATCAAGATATCGATTCTATGAATATTCAATATAAAAATTATAGCAAACAAATAGAAGCTATAAATGATAGACTATATTCAGATGAAAATATAGCTGAAGAAAATAAAGAAAAAATTCGTAAAGCTAATACTATATTAGAAGGTTACGATATTTCAGAGGTTGAAAACATATTTACATTACTTTGTGAACGAAAAGAAGAAGTAAAAGAATTAACAGCAGAACGGGATCGGATTAAGGTAGATGTTAAGTATAAGTTAGAAAAGCTAGAATCTACTAATAATCAATATGATCCTAATTGTGAATTCTGTAAAGAGCGAGAGAGCGAATCTATAAAAATTGCAAATAAAACTAAAGCAAGTTTAGAGCAAGACAAGAAAAAAGCAGATATAGTAATGCAAAAAATTAAAGATTGTAATAGTTTCTTACTACAGAATGCTGATATAGAAATAGATTATAATAAAATTATTAAAATAAATAATTTATTAGCAACTATTGAAAAAGAAAGAAATGCAGGCAGGATAGCATATTACCAGGCTAGAGAAAAGCGTGACCAAATCCAACAATTGCAATATGAAATTGAATTAGATATTAAAAAATATCATGAAAATAAAAAAGCAATTATTCATAATACAAAAACGACTGAACAAATAAGTGAGTTAAGTATTAAGATGGATGAGTTAACTGATGCTAAAGTTGGTATAGATGAAGAGTTTATGACACTTCATGGAGCCATCGAAGTTGCCTTATCTACTAAAAATAATATAACACAATCAATAAAAAAAGCAGAAGAATTAGAGCAAAAATTCAAAGCATATGAATACTACATAGATGCCATTCAGAGAGATGGTGTGCCATACGAACTAATTACAAAAGTAATACCGATAATAGAGGAAGAGGTTAATGATATATTAGCACAAATAGTTGATTTTAAGATAATGTTTGAATTAGATGGTAAAAATATTAACACTTATATTGTATACAGTGAAGAAAAAACTTGGCCGCTAGAGTTAACATCAGGTATGGAAAAATTTATATCTTCATTAGCTATTAGAACTGCTCTAGTTAATATATCTAATCTACCAAGACCTAACTTTCTAGCAATAGACGAAGGGTTAGGAAACCTAGATTCAGAAAATCTTAACTCATTATTTATGTTATTTACTTTCTTAAAATCACAGTTTGAACTGCTGATGATAATAAGTCACCTAGATTCTGTCAGAGATGTAGTAGATAATCTAATAGATATAAAAAAAATATCAGGTTTCTCTAAAATTACCCATGAATAATTTTATGCCATACTTATTTATATAAGGTAATATAAGTAAAAGACGTATGGCACAAAATATAGTAAACACATATCCTGCTCCTGGTGGCGGTAAGGAGATACGTAGGTACACCGTAGCTATCCCTAAAGATCTTTTAGGAATGGACATTCTGTTGAACGATTCTTCAGATTTCAGTCCATACTACTTCGGTGTAGTTCGGAAACCAGCTAAATTAAAATTAGGTGGTAATATCTTTGAATTTCTACCACAACCTAATCGATTCGTCCCTGGCACTCAAATACTATTTGAAGCAGTTGATAGTCAACGGAAACAAATACCGTATGAGATTATAGCTAAAGGTCACGGAGGAGCTATACGAGTATGTATATGGATAGACGATAAAACACCAGTAGGTCAAGCTAGTATTTCTTTAGTAGGAGAAGTAGCATTAGACGATTGTGGATGTCCAGTCCCAGATGAATGGAAAGGAATACCTAATGTTAGGTGGTCAGATATCATTCATGTAGATGATACAGATATATCTGATACAATTGAATATGTAGTTGCTCCATGGGCAATAATTGATGAATTATCCATACCGTGGCAATATCAAACGTACGAAGATATTACTAATATAAACCCAGGATCCCCTGGTTCACCTTATACCGTTTCAGGCTCATATATATCAACTTATAATTCACAGCCTACAGGGAGCGGAACAGGAAAAGTAAATTATACGCTAACTCAGACTCCAGATACTCAAAGCGTTGGAAAAGGTACTATTCAAGTATTTTTTGGAGATTTAAGATTTTCCGCTAGTATGGTTGGTGGTAATATGTATGTCTCTGGAGGGATAGGGCATATACATGGTCTTAACCCGTATCCAGTTCCAGCTGGTCGATATAATGTACCTCCATACTATGCAACTATTAGTGCGGTAATAAATGAAACTACAGCAGAAGTTGAACCTGCATATCAAGTTCAAGGAATAGGGGATATTCAATCATATTACCCAACTGCATTTCATACTAAAAATGGTCATAGACATACATGGACTGAAACAAGTAATTCAATATCATTTACCGATCCAACCGCACCAAGTTCAAGTATTACTCGAAAATTCTTAACTGAAGAATTAGCAATTTCATATGCAGATATTGAGTTATTTGATCTAAAACCACATTGTGGTGTAGCAACCTTTCTAGACGTTTATTCAAAGAGTGAACGATACTCAGGTAATGAAACTAAAATGGCTATGGTAGCTATCGAGCCTTTCAACTTCCTTATAGACGAAGTCACATCTATGGGTCAAAAAGTGTTTGCTAAACCTATAGGTGATTTTGCAAATAATCACGAAAATACTTTATACTGGGATATAAACGGAAATAATGAAAGCTCTCCTCCTACTGCAGTACATGGAAATTCAGCGTTAATGAATTCGATTAAAGTTGATGGAGCTGGATTAGGTAATGGAAAGCATGCTGTTTATAGCCATAAATCTACGTACAATCCTAGCTTATATAAAGGTACAGATTATTTTATAGAATTTGATGCAGTATCAGAAAAAGCTAATGATGTAAAACCTGTCCTAGACGTCTTTATGTCAGGTAGTGGTATTTTTCCAACTAACACACAAAATGCTACTGAAAAAGCTTTCGGACAGCATGTAGGTACTTTAACTAATAATGGAAATTCATATCAACAATGGTTAGGTAATTCTTTTGAATATTATCAAGAATACAGCGGTAAAGCGAATTTACGCTTTGTGGTAAGGTCAGGTACTTGGCATATAAAAGGTGTTAAGTTAATGAATTGTCCAGGTGAGATAGATGAAACAGGTATAACACCAAATCATACACGCCTTTTAATACCTATGCCAACTTTAGCAGTAGCAGGTGATTGTTACGACTTTACACTGCGATATGCAAACAAAGACCGAACAGCTGAGCCAGAATTCAAAACTAGTGCTTGTATAATGTTCGATGGGACTGATCCAGGTCCTATTATGGAATCACATGGAGGTGATGGAGATTGGTTTATTGGACAGCATGTACTAACTTCATCTAGAGATGTTTGGATATCAGGCTCATTAACTGTAAGTGGTACTATTCGAGCAGATGAATTTTACACTAATATAGTTTCTAAATCAATATCTCAAATAATCGTATCAGGTTCAACTAGATTTGGTGATAATTGTGCAGATGTTCACGTATTTACTGGCTCTATCAAACAGCATTGTGGGGATATAAATGGTGGTGGTGATTTAACTATACGAAATATTACTGCTTCCAACAACATAACTGCTTCAACTTTAATTGCAAACAGTGCGAGTATCCCAAACATATATACTTATGCATTAACTTCTTCATATATATCTAACTCATATAATATAACTACTAACAACTTTACATCTTCTTTTGGTAACGTCACACACCTTACTGCATCACTATCAGGAGCTCTACAAGGAAGAGGTTCCACTATACATGCTACTGGATCAATAGAAGGTACTGCAAGTTATGGTAGAGATAATGACTGGTACGCTCAAGGTCAAACGTATGTAGGAGGGTTAGGAGGAATAGATCCTGTTATTGACGGTCAAATATATCATAGCGGATCAGTAGGTATAGGAGATTATTACAATAATCCTATACCAAGTAAACTAACTGTTGATGGTGATATAAGTTCAAGTGGATTTGTTTCAGCAACAGATATGACAGCCTCAGGTGATATAAGCGCAAGTGGAACTGTATATGTTAAAGGTTCATCAACTAGTGGAGTATATGTAAATAACGAACATGCCCTAGGAACAAGTACTACTGTAACAGAAGGAGCTGTATTTGGAGCAACAAGTTGGACAGCAATCCATATTGGAAGAACTGGAACAAATAATAAAAATATAGAATTACATGGACCAGTAACCGCTTCAGGTAATATAAGTGCAAGTGGTGATCTACATATCAGTTCGTCTGAAAAGAAAAATGATAGTTCGTTAAAAATATTATTAAAAGATGTAAGTTCTGGGCTAGTATATCACACTGGAAGTTTTGGAGGTGATAATCTAGGTAATCATACCGCTACTCAAGACTTAGATATGAATGGTAATAGTATATCTAACAGTTTACATATAACTGCTAGCGGAACAGGATCATTTGGTTATATACGAGTCACTGGTCAAGGTGTATTAGACGGACCGGTTGGTATAGGATTATTAGAACCAACAGGAGGTATATTTAATGTATCAGGAACATCTAGACTCCATGGTAATACTTATATAACTGGAAACTTATTTGTTTCAGATATTGTGGTTGCTCAAGAATTTCATACTGAATTCGTTTCTGCTTCTATAACTTTTGCATCAGGTTCAAATAAAATGGGTGATACATCAGATGATGTTCATCAAATGTCAGGCTCGGTAAGAGTTACTGGTTCCGGTCCTCACTATTTTATCGGAGGTGGTAATGTCGGTATAAATACATCTACTCCAACAGCGCACTTGACGATAGTTGGAGATACTAGTGGTAGTCAAACCGGTTCATTCCACTTTGGTAAATTTGGTCCAAGAGGGTTATTACAATTATACGATAACACAACTAATGCGTACGTAAAATCTCTAAATAGTGATCTTCATATTGGTACTAATCGAGACGAAGATAATGTATATATTAATGTAGGTGATAATTGCCCTACTAGAATGTTTATATCTAGTTCTGGTGATGTAGGAATTGGTACAACTAATCCTGAACATGCATTAACTGTAATAGGAGATATCTCTGCAAGTGGTAGAATATACGGATTAGAATTTCATACGCAGCATGTTAGTTCGAGTATTATATATGTGAGCGGAAGTACTAAATTCGGGGACTCAGTTGACGACAAAGCGAACTTTACAGGATCAATACACCTACAGCATACTCAAATGTCTATATTTACTGGTAGCGGTAAATTTGGATTCGGTCTTCAAAAGCCAGGTACAATTAGTTTTACTCAAAAGCATCATAGACTTATGCAAATCTATAGTGGAAGTGATAAAGCAGTTACTCTTAATGTAACTAACTGGGAAACTGCTTCTGCATTTATAGCTCAAGGAGGTACACCAGGAGCATCATCTCCTAACGCTAACGGTCCAAGAGCTATTATTTCTGTAACTGCATATAATTCAAGTGCAAGTTACGGATTAGGTGGAACAAAAGGAGCCACTTCTGGAATATTTGCAATGCATCCAGATACATACCAAGGTAGTACTACAGGAGATGATTTAGGAGATGGAGGAGATGTAGATTCACAAGGAAATAGATTACTCCAAGAAGTTTTGCATATAACAACTGGAGGTAATCCTCAAGGTAGTATAAATTTACATGCAAGAGGAGATCGAGGTCAAGAAATTAGATTCTTTACAGGTAACGATGATGCAAGAAATACAGGAGGAGTAGATACAGAAACCCAAAGAATGACAATCAAACATGATGGAGGGGTAGGTATAGGAACACATAATCCTCAAAGAAGGTTGCACGTTTCAAACTCACTTAATCATGGCAGTACCACACCTATAGTTAGATTTACAACCTTACCGTCAGCATCAGACGCTAGACATAATATAGTGTTAGTAGACTCAACTGGTGACTTATATCAAGGTCATTTAGGTCACGTAAACACATTAGAAATAACTCACTTAACAGCATCGAGTGTATCCGGTTCCCACTTCCATGGTTACTCTGGAAGCTTTACCCATACTCAAACATATGCATTAACTGCTTCGATAATAAGCGCATCTGAAAACATTATCACGAATAGATTCACTGCATCCAATGCAGATATTACTTACCTTACCACTACACAACTAACAGCATCGACAGCTAACATTACTAACTTGACTGCATCTAGTGCTACAGGATCATTTACTGGTTCATTCTTAGGAACGTTAACCGGAACTGCATCTTGGGCACAGAATGTCTCAACAGCTTCGCACGCTTTATTTACTGTTACGTCGTCACATGCATTAGGTGGTAGTGGATCTTTTCGAGGTTATTTTTCTGGTTCATTATATGGAACCGCTTCATGGGCTCAAAGCGCTGTAACTGCTTCTTATGGAAGAGATAACGATTGGTACAAACAAGGTACAGTATATGGTGGAGCAGATCCTACTATTGATGGAGAAGTATATCATAGCGGTACTGTTGGAATAGGAGATTACTCTTCAAATCCAATACCAAGTAAACTGACTGTTGATGGTGATATAAGTTCAAGCGGATTTGTTTCAGCAACAGATATAACAGCATCTGGTGATATAAGTTCAAGCAGGTCTGTATTTGCACAATCTCATCATTTTACAATGACGACTACTGATTATATTAGACATCATGATAATTTTGGTATACATATAAAATCAACTGATAAGAGAATTGTTTTAACTGGTAATTTAACAGCATCAGGAGATGGTACAGGTAATATAAGTGCAAGTGGTGATCTACATATTAGCTCATCAGAAAAAGCAAATGATGGTAATTTAAGATTATTAGTTAAAGATGTAAGTACCGGTCTAGTATATCATACTGCAAGTTATACAACAGCTGGAGCAGATGGTGATTGGTATGATTCTAAAACTGTTTCAAGTAACCCAATAAACACAGGCTCAATATATCACAGCGGTTCAGTTGGTATAGGAGATTTTTCTACCACCGTACCAGTAAGGCAGTTGCACATAACACAATCTCTTACCGATTACAAAGCAAAAACATCACCGGTACGAATTAATAGTTTACACAGTGATCCTCAAAAAAATATAGTAACTTGGAATTCAGGGTCAGGAGACCTATCATATACGCAATTAGGTTGCGCTTTAGATTTAATGGATAAGGATAACTGTTGTTGCCATTTACACGCAGATACAAATATATACATATTCATAGACGACACTAGTTTGAATATTACTGGAGCCGCAGACGAAACTCCTAATATATTAACAAGGTGGGTAATTACTAAATTTGAGAAAGACCTTAGAGAAAGATACTCGTATTGGAAAGGTAACATATATGTTGGAACCGGAGTAGATGGACAGATGAGAGAACGATGGTTATCTTGGATGTCTTGGCCAGCTGTAGGTAATCAAAATGAATTAGGAACCGGATCTGGTATTACTGGTAGTATGGAATCTGTTCGATGGACTGCAACTGGAGTTACAGATGAAGACGCTGGTACCTATGCATCATCAGACGACTTTATAGCTTTTGGTATGAGTTCATCTGCATATTATCTTGAAAATTCTCCGATTAGCGCATCAGGTGTACCTGATGAGAATGTAATAGTTTTTGCAATAGTCGATGAAACAAATTCATCATATCACGGAGGAGGACCACCATCGGTAGGTTTTGGATCTGAACCAACAGATGATTACAAAAAAGATTATGGATTATTCGTAGGAAATGCTTATACAACTTACGACTGCTTCTCAGGATTTGTTTATGCACTTCCTTCTACACAAAACATGACTGCCAATGTTAGACAGCAATTTGCTCTCCACCTTTATGGAGCAATAGAACCTGATATTGTTTCACCACAAAATTTTGTTGGATTTTCACCTACTCAAGCAAACCTAAATGCAATTACATCTTCAAATCCTTATGCAAATGCAGCCACTAATATAGGTGCAGGTGTATCACCTCACTATCAAGGTGGAATATATGGATTAAAAAGCCAGTCAATATCAGAAAAGCATGATTTTTATGGTGGAGTTGGTGGATGGTATGGTAATTTAACCTACCCAGTTGCATCAACAACAATCAATAAGTCTGGGTCTTGGATTCATGGACAAGCTAGCTTTAGTAATGATATGTTTAAGTACTTTGACGGTAACTCGATAGGAGTAAAGGTTGATGGAACGACTATTTGTGTAAATGATGCAAATGAATTATTTGTTAGAACTGGCTCGTTTAGAAGCACTAATGTTACTACATCATTTGCGCAGCACTTTACTGCTTCCTATGTAAGTGCATCTGCTAATTCGATTTTTAATTACCTTACTGCATCATGGGCTAATATAACCAGTCTTAATAGCGCTCATATAACTTCATCAGTAATAAGTGCTTCTAATAATATAATAACAAATAGATTTACTGCATCTCGTGCAAATATAGATTATATTAATGCAATACAAATAACTGCATCTATAATAAGTTCAAGTCAGATAATAGGAACAACTGGAAACTTTACACACCTTACTGCGTCAAGCGCTACTGGCTCATTTACAGGCTCGTTTTTAGGAAATCTTCAAGGAACAGCGTCATATGGTAAAGATAATGACTGGTTTGATGCGAAAACTGCAACTGGTGATCCATTGTTTACAGGATCAATATACCACAGCGGCTCTGTCGGTATAGGAGATTTTTCTGGACAAGGTCCAGCTAAACAATTCCACATATCTCAATCATTGACTGACTATCAAGCAAAAGCAGCTCCTGTCAGGATAAACAGCCTGCATAGCAATCCTCAAAAAAATATAGTAACCTATAATTCTGCATCTGGTGATATATCATATACTGAATTAGGATGTGCTCTAGATCTAATGGATAAAGATAATTGTTGTTGTCACTTACATGCAGACACAAACATTTATATCTTTATTGATAGAACGAGTATGAATATAGTAAGTACTGCAATTAATACACCTGCTATATTAACCAGGTGGGTAATTACTAAATTCGAACAAGATATGAAACGTAAATATCCTTATTGGAAAGGAAATATTTACGTAGGAGAGGGTACAGATGGCCCTGCCTCAGGAACGCTAACTTCTGAAAGATGGTTATCTTGGATGTCATGGCCAGCTGTTGGTAATCAAAATGAGACAAGCACTGGTTCGGGTATTACAGGAAGCTTAAAATCTGTTCGATGGACCGCAACTGGAGCTACTGATGAAGATGCAGGAACTTATACTTCATCTGATGATTTCGTAGCGTTTGGAGCTAGCTCATCAGCTTATTATTTAGAAAATGCACCTATTAGTGCATCTGGAGTAGCAGATACAAATGTAATAGTTTTTGCATTAGTAGATGAAACAGAAGGAGGTAACGGAAATCAAGGAACAGGGTATCATTATAGACAAACTTTAGTAGGCTCAGGTTCTGCACCAGGTACTTTAGAAAATGATTGGGAAAATCATCTTACTACACATTATAAAGCTGATTATGGTTTATTTGTTGGTA
>MDSV01111426.1_pt1 | contig 15341 bp, 7 predicted proteins | sample 810851 | NCBI WGS metagenome assembly MDSV01 (sample SAMN05326640, study PRJNA326480) | marine metagenome | isolation source: seawater | place: Atlantic Ocean: North East | collected 2012
ACGTTTGGATATTGATTACGAAGGAACTGATATCCTCCTCGCTAGAGATTTATCTGTGTGGGACTCTGAGTTCTTCCTAGGAGTTGATTTCGCACCATTTAATATTGGATTCTTGAGTCAAGACCTTGCAGATATTACTTTCACGACAGTGTATGAGCCACCACGAGAGAAGTATGATTTCCCATTACGTAAGGGTGATCAATGGACCAGCACATACGAATCTGGAACAAATGTAACTGGATCTTCAGACTACTTTGATCCAACAGAATTCGATACTCCATTTGTCGAGGATAACACAACTTACCAGGTCACTTCTGATGGAACTCCAACCGAAGATGGTTCTTCTATATCCTATTCCGGATGTTCTGATTCTTACAAAGTAAATAATTGGAACAATACCGGTTCTGCTGGCGGTTTCGAATGGTATTGCCCAGCGGTTAGAACATTCGCTTGGTACAGAATCGTAAATCCTGCAGGATTCCAAATCGATTGGAAATTGAAGACTTACACACCTGTGGATTCATCCGGAACTAATCCTTCTTCGTCACCAGGTATCAGGAATCTGATTATCGACGTAACACCACAATTTATAGCAACATTACCGAATGCAGACACCACTGTTGAAGGTCACATGACAGTTAATGGAGGAAATGAAGTTGGTACGAATTTGCAACTTCGTTACGAAATTGATGGCATAATAATGAGTTTGACTACGGATAGTGAAGGGAAGGTAAGTCCAATCTTCGACGTTGGGTCAAATCGTGACCACTCCGACGCATCTGATGATTGGACTAGTAATGGTGTCATTATTTGGGACCCTGTTAACAAGATAGTTGGTACCGCAACTATCGTGATGGATCTGAACGTTGTTGGAGTCGACTTGGTTGCTAAACCAGATTCAATGATAGTTACACGCACGCGTGGAAATGATTCATTGATTCTTTCACAAGCTAGCGGTTACAATGCATTACCAGGAGATACGCTACAATTTTCCGTGCCGGCTCAAAATAGAGGGGTGTTAACTTCTCCAGCAACTGAGATGGAAATCACAACACCAGACGGTTCAACTGTTAGAGGAGTATTACCTGCATTAACGCCATATTCAGAGGCTAGAGTTGATGTCAATTGGACAGTCCCAAGTAATACCCCTGTTGGAGTCAAGACTCTTTCATTCATGGTCGACCCTGATGAAACAGTAACTGCAGATGCAAACCGATCTAACAACGGTGCTTCATTAGATATCTTCGTCGGCAGAATGCCTGTAGCAGATATGGTATTACTCGACAATGTTTACACATTTGAAAATGTATCAATCGACGCTTCTGGCTCATATGATATTGATGGAGGAAGCGTAGGATGCTTCTTCGAAATCCAAGATGGCGTAAGAACCGAATTTATTGATGCACCAAACTGCAGAGCAAACTGGGCTTGGGCAGATGATGGCGAATGGGAAGTCAAGGTTATCGTGGTTGATAACGAACTTGACGAAGTTGAGATGGTAATGAATGCTACAATTCTAAATCGAGACCCTTATGTCAATCTTACAACTATGAATCCCGCAGTTAACGCAGGTGAATCAATAACTTTCAATGCCACTGACAGTGGAGACATAGATACTATATCTCCGGTTGGACAACATGTGACTATCTCATGGCCAGACAGTGCATGTGATGAAGGGTTATACGGACCATATTGTACATTTAGTCCTGAAGAGGAAGGAGTCCACCAAATTGAAGTCGTTGTCACAGATGATGACAACGCATCGTTTTCAGATATGCTGACCTATGAGGTACTGAATGTAGCACCAACTATTGGAGAGATGTTATTCTCTGTAGACGGTATTCCTTACATTCCTGCAGAAGATGGAACTTGGACAATCAACGAAGATGTTGCTGCATCTCTACAGATTAGTGGTGACGATACACTATCTGACAAAGAGAGTTTGTTAATCACTTGGTATCCTGATGACTACGACCAAAATTGGACTGTAACAACATCAGGTCCAGATTCTACAATAAATGCAGCATGGGGAGACTCTGGATTGCATACAATTAGAGCATTCGTAACAGATAATGATGGTATAGTAAGTGAAGAAGTATTAGGATATGTTCGAGTTAACAATATCGAACCTGTTCTAGACTCACTACCTGCTCAGCAAGCATTATTCGAGGACGAAATATTGAACCTAAGTGCATTCGCAACCGATGTTGCTGATGCTGATCAACTTCGATATTGTTGGGACCTAATCATATCAATCGATTCCGATGAAAATGGAATCGCAACCGATGATTGTGATGTCGAAGGACCTGACCTAATGTATGCTTGGACAACTTCTGGTCTGCGAACAATTACTGCTAATGTATGGGATGATGATAACGCAACTGACTCCTTCTCAATCAATGTCACCGTAGTTAATCGCCCTCCTGCTGCAAGTATTTTCGTACCTGAAGGCGGTTTCGTCATAACAGAAGGGGAATCAATTACCTTCAGTGGAAGTGATTCATCCGATTCACCAACCGACAGAAACAGTTTGCAATTTATCTGGGACGACCCAAATACAGAAGGGGCGACACAAGATGGATTTGGTGAAAATTACACAATCAAATTCAATACTCCTGGCAAATACTTCGTGAACCTAACAGTAATCGATGATGATGGTAAAATGGATACTGCAACTGTGGTTGTAGAAGTAGAAGAGAAACCTTCTGAAGGTTTGTTCGGAATGACAAATTCAACTGTAGCCGTATCAGTTCTAGGAATAATCATGGCTGTTCTTCTTGCAGTACTACTGCTTAGAGGAAGAGAAAGTGACACTGAGATAATCGAAACCAAATCCATGACTGATTATGGATGGGATTCTGCACCTGCACAAACTCAGGAACCGATTCCTGCTGTACCAGCCGAATTGGCCAACAGCGGACCGCCGATTCCTGCAGCAGGATTGCCAGTTGGTTGGACCATGGAACAATGGTCATACTATGGTGAACAATACCTAGCTAACCTAGAACCTGCACCAACTCATGCTCAACCTGCTGCGCCTGCTTATGCTCAACCTGAACCGGTTCAAACTCAAACCTACACAGAACCGGCTCCATCGCTACTCAATCAGACGATGGTTCAAGAACCAGCACCAACGCAGGCATCTCAGGCCCTAGCCGATCTACTAGACGACTTGGACATTTGAGCAGTGAGACAATATGGGTACGCTTTGGCAGTTCTTCGGTTTTCCAGACCCTGAAGTTCCAGCACCTGAGGCTATGAAAAAACCCAAGAAAAGGAAGGCGAAGAAAGCTGAAGCGCCAGGACAGCAACTAACAATTGTTAGTCCTGATGACGAGCCGATTTTACAATCCTCTGAGACTACAACCACAGAGATTCCGGCTGTTAATTCAGCCCCAGCACCTATACCAATACCTAAACCAATTCGCCATTCACCGGCATTGCCCAAAGGATGGACTGGCCCCGTAACACCAGATGGTGTGGCTTTCCATGACCTGTCGAACTATTCCTCAAAATCAACTGATTTCCCAGATAGAGCATTGAGATATGTTGAGCCAGACAAGATGCATCGGCTCCCTCTCAGGAAAGTCGAAGACAGAATACGTAGAGGAGACACTATCATCGTGGACCTAAACGGCCTAATTCACATGGATACTCAGACAAATGCGTGTAGAAGAAGCCTCAAACAAATGGGCGATGAACTGGGTATTGACATATATGCTCTTGACGATGCTGACAAATTATTGCTCGTACCAGGTAGAGATGTAACAATGGATGAGGGCAGGAATGACCTTGGACTAGTGCCATTGTTGATGTGACACAGATTACAGACCAGCAATTATATCCTAGAACTATTCGCTCCTGTCAATGGATGAGGAGCGTGCGAGTCCTCAATATCTGGCAGCAGGGTCATATCTCGACCTAATGCTTACCGCTGTAGTGATGCAGATTTTTTTCATTGTCACCGCTATTTGGGTAGGCACAACTAGCAATGGGCTACTGGATTCAAACCCGGAACATATTCGCCATGCTCTGAGAATTCAACTTGGACTTGGATGGATGATGTGCATTATTGCTGGACTTGGCTTCAGTATGCTTCCTTTGATATACGATGTAAAGGCATTCGATAAGAGCTTGATGAGAAGTTATATCGGAATGAATATGTTAGGTCAACTTTGTATTATGTTGGGAATAATGATTGGAGAAGAAGAAATATTCTACTCAATGGCTACAATTGGGATCACCCTTCTATCAACATCGCTGTTTATCCTCGGACCTCCAGCATTAAAGATCTTCAAAAGCAGAAATGTTGATTCCAAAAATTTAGGACCTTTTTCATATGCCATCGGTATGATTTTACCAATTATAGGATTGATAACCATAGTTTCTTGGGTTGCTCGTAGAAATGATTTCTCAATTTATTTCTCGGAGGCTATCATCTTTGACTTATTTATTCCATTAGCAGTAATATCTACGATTATTTCCCACTTTAACAGGCGATTGAAATGGCAATTGATTAATCCTGAACATATAGGGAAAGTATTCGCAACATTGCTCATATTGATGCTTTTATCAATTAGTACAGTACCATTATATGAAAATGGGGACATATCAAAAAGAGTCTATTCTTCACTAGCAATGTTTCCTTATCTATTCATCTTCATTGCACTAAACCCTAAGAAAATAATCGATAAAATAGTTGAAGGCCAACCTTACAGCAAGATGATATTGGCGTCTGTGTATTGGCTACCAGTAATAGGTTTAGCAGCCTACATGGAAAAAATGGAATTAGTTGTTACAACAGATGGCATGATGTCGTTTTACAGATGGATTTTGATTTTTGGATTTGCAATGCAGGCACTGTGGGGCTTCGCAAATTACCTACATGATGACCACAAAAGGTTGTCACTGCATAGAAGAAAAACAACTTGGTTAATATTTATCTCACTAAATGTAGGCAGTATAATTACAACAGTCTCAATGATGAACAGCTGGTATACTGGTGAATCAATTACTGAATACCCAAGAATCGGAATTGCCATGTATGGATTATCATATGTTCTGATACTACTACATTGGATAAGACAAGTGATTTTTAGTTTAGATGACTGGCATAAAACTCCGATGTTTTACGACCAATATCTAAAACATCCAGATCAAGGACCTGGTTTTACAATCGATGATTAATCGAGAAGTCGCAATGCACTTGGTGCAAAGCCAAGTACTGTAAGTTCATCGCCATCAATCAATCTTGCATGATTACCCATATCTCCTGCTAGATCATATGAACCTGCTTTACCAATCCATGAGCCAGATTCTATGAGGTTACCAATTTCTTCAATGCTTAGTTCATCTACTTCCACAATTGCAAATTCTACAAAGAATGTCCAATCTCCACAAATTTGGATACCTGTTGCAGACCATACTTGATGACGACGACCTGAAAGTCGTTTCAGCATGGATAGAGCACCTGATTTATCACTAGCCTTACCCATGGCTGCGTTGATATCATCAGGGTCGCCAACCATTGTATCGGCGACTAGAACTGCGTTGTAGCCATGGCCGCTTGGAACTGCTTCTGCCTTACGACGGCAGATGGCTAGTACTTGAGATGAGACAGAACCCGTTGGAGGAGTCTCATCGACATCAGATAATGCTTCGACGTGTACGGTTCCATACCTGTCTCGAAGAATCTGAGCGCGTCTCTCCGAACCACTCGCCAACCAGATTCCCATAACATGCCGTTCGGGGGTCACCTTGAAGAGAACATCGCTGTTACATCGTACCGGTGAGACGACGTGAGTGACATAGAAAGGATTCCAACACACATCGCAGGATTAGATGAAAATATGCAGGGCGGCATACCGCAGGGGCACATTTGCATAGTTGCAGGACAGTCTGGTGCAATGAAATCTTCCGTTACATTTTCTTTATTGTATAATGCCGTTCTATACGGCGAGACCAGTGGAATTTATGTGACACTAGAACAGGGTAAGGACTCCCTTAGATCTCACATGTCCAATATGGGAATGAACGTTGATGATCCACGCGTCCGAAACCGTATCGCTATCATTGATTTATCCGATTTGCGAGTTCAATTGGATGAACAAGGTATGAGCAATCGTATCGATTGGATGGGACAATTAATCAAACAACTTACCTCTTACCGCCAATCTATTGGATTTGAGTTATTAGTATTCGACTCACTAGGAGCATTCTTTACACTGACTAAGATGGAAAACCCTCGTGACGAAATCTTCCGCTTATTCGAAGCATGCCGAAGATTAGAGCTAACTTCTTTCTTCATCTGTGAAATGACTGGTGAAGACCACAAACAATTCGGTGAGTATGGCGTAGAAGATTACCTTTCAGATGGAGTAATGCATCTAACTATGGACAGAGTTGGAGACGACATAACACGAAAGATTGGTGTTATCAAGATGCGACACACCCATCACAGATTAGGATATTCTCCAATTCTATGGAACTCTGCAGACCAGAGATTTTCTATTAAGTAATCATTCGACTGTTACTGATTTTGCTAGGTTACGTGGCCTATCAACGTCGCATCCTAAAGCAAGGGCCGTCTTGTAAGCAATCAACTGAGTTGGTAAGACTGAGAGTAGTGGGGAAAGAAGAGGATCGCAAGAAGGGATTGCTATTGATACATCTGCTTCGTCAGAAATGATGTCACCTTCTTCATGGATTAGAATTATTTTAGCACCTCTCGCTTTGCATTCATGCATCGAAGCGATTGTCTTGTCTCTGTGCTTATCATTAGGAGCAATGACAATCACTGGACTTCCCTCTTCTAGTAAAGCGATTGGACCATGTTTCATTTCGCCAGATGGATAAGCGAGACATGGAATGTAAGACAACTCTAACATTTTCAGAGCACCTTCGCTAGCAACCGGAGCAGAAAGTCCTCGCCCGAGATACATCACACTCTTGGCATCCTTTACCAATTCAACGACTTCATCAATAGGTCCTGGATTAGAAAGATAACTCTCCATCAATTTAGGAACCTCCTCGAAATTTTCAATTATGCTTCTGCCTCTTTCTCTAGAAAAGGAACGTGTCCTTCCAATTCGTATAGCGAATAATAACAATGATGCCACCATATTTGTGAATGCTTTTGTTGAGGCTACTGCCTGTTCAGGCCCACTATGAATGTACACACCTCGCCCGCACAACCTAGCAATGGTAGAACCTACAACATTGATTATACCGTGAACTTCGCCACCTTTGAGTTGTATTTCCTTAACAGCAGAAAGAGTATCTGCAGTTTCACCGGATTGCGATACTGCGAAATGTATTGAATTAGGATTGATTACGTGGTCGTTGTACCTAAATTCACTAGAAATGTGCGAAATTGCTGGAATCCTTGCCAATCCTTCTATCGCTAATTGACCGATTTTACAAGCATTTAATGCAGTACCGCATCCAATTAAACGAACTAATGGTGAATTTCTCAACTTCACTGGTTCGAGTTTTAGCCCACCCAATCTTGCACTTCCATTTGCTTTATCCAATCTTCCACTTATGCATCTTCGTAAAGCTTCAGGTTGTTCGTGAATCTCTTTCAGCATGTAATGAGGATAGCCGGCCATATCGGCTTCGCCCCACTCATCTTCTAATACTGTCATACTAGTGGAAGAATTTCCTCCATCAAGTTTCGAAATTTTGATTTCATTTCTTGTCAGGGTCGCCATATCGCCATCCTCTAAAATGAACATATTCTGAGTATGGTGTGATAAGGCATGTGGGTCTGATGAAACAAATGACTCTCCATCTCCTTGTCCAATGATCAATGGAGAACCATTTCTCGCACAAACAATCAGGTCATATTCCTTGAATAATACACAAAGTCCCCATGTCCCTACTACTCTCTTCAGGGTTTGTCTTACAGCCTCTAATGGCTCTTGACCCGACTCTATGCCAATGGTAATCATGTGTACGAGTACTTCAGAATCAGTTTCTGAAACTAAATTAACACCTCTAGATTCTAATCTTCCTTTCAAACTTCGGAAATTCTCGATTATACCATTATGGACAACTGCAATTGATTCGTCTGTATTCAAGTGAGGGTGTGCGTTTGTTTCTGTAACTGAACCATGTGTTGCCCATCTAGTGTGAGCAATACCTGTGTCTCCCTCAATGTGATTTGGTAGAATTTTAGATAACTCTGTCACTTTCCCTACTTTTTTGAACATCTGTAATGAACCGTTTTTGACTACTAAACCAGTAGAATCGTATCCGCGATATTCTAGACGACGCAAACCTTCGATTAGCAAAGGAGTCGCTGATCTTTCTCCTATGAAACCAAAAATACCACACATGGCGTTCACATCTCGATTATCTCAGAACAGATAGGACAAGACATCTTTCTCAATGTCATATCTTTGACAGTGATTCCAGCTCCACATGAACCGCAAGTGACTTTCCTCTCAGGAGCAGGCATGGCCGGCAATGGTAGAGGAGGCAACTTGCCAGATTCAGGAATTGGTAGCGGAGGCAAGTCACCTAGGTTTGGAAGTGGTAATTCACCAGGGGCAGGTGGCATAGGTAGCGGAGGTAAATCTCCAATAACTGGTAATGGCTTATCGTTAATAGTACCAGGTAGCGGAATAGGAGGTAGATTCTTGGTAATCTCATCGAATCTCTCCTTGGCTTCCCTATCCCCTTTTCTCTTCATTCTGCGTTCTAGTCTCTTTGAAGCAGTTCCGGCTTCAACCTTAGCTTCTAATTCAGATGATAAATCAGGCGCCTCGGATTCAAATTCATCATCGAGTACAACCTTTGGTTGATTTATAGTTACTACTAACTCTTCAGAACCATCTGCATCAATTGCAATTAGTCCTATATCGTCCTCTTCAGCCTCAATGAGTAATTCGAGGTCGCCACTTTCAGCAGACACTTCTATCTCTTCTTCTTGGCGGTGTGAGCGCTTGAGAATTATTAGTACCGAGCCAAATAATACGATTAGGAAAGCACCAATCATAGCAAGAGAAGTCAACTTCTCTTCCTTAGTTTCACCAGGTAGAGGACTTAGTAGGTATTCTAGAATTCCTTTGTCTGAATCATCATCATCATTAAGATAGATGTAGGCCACTTTCTTAGCACTTATTTGGCCAGATGGTGAAGACATGATTACAATCGAATCATCGCCTATTGATCCAGCCCCAATAACATGGCCTTCCCCAATGAGATTTGAAAGACCAATTTCATCATCTCCTAAGGCGTACATGCCATATCTTGTGACTGGGCCATATACTCCGATTTCATCATGATAAAACTTGATTTCTTCATCGGAGGTTCGAATCATAACGATATTTGTGGCTCCTGGAGAAGAGATATTCTGAACTTCGTCAATTGACCAAATTGTGTTTTGTACGACACTGACAATTTCCGATGACCTTCCGCTTCCTTCAATCCATGCAGCGACAAGTAAGTCATCATCTCCGTCTTCAACGACTAGCATTTCAGGAATACTAGCATCATCACCAGCAGGTGCTTGGAAATTAAACGGAGTTTGTGAGATTACACCGTGAGCATAGAACAGGCCTACTCTCTCGATTCCAGTTACATCATCCCTCATCGATTGATACAGTATGTGGATGTCTTCCTGGCCAATAGCCACGGCGATGGCATCTCCATCTTGTGGCTTAATATCAATATCTGTCAAAATATTCATTCTAGTTGTCCAACCACTGGATGACTTAGAATCATCGTTGTGAATCATGAAGATGTTCGTGATGTCATTCCATGAACCTCCAGTAGAGATATCTCGATGGTAACCCGCTAATACAATCTCATCTCCTCTTACAGATAGATCAAGACCCCAGTAACTTCCTTCAGATTGTTTGAGTGGAGTCAGGTGAGATGTCGATGTCGATAAATCGCCTAATAACCCAATACTGGCCATTCCGATGTCCGCCATAGTGTATCCTTGTTGATCATCAAATCTCTTAGTCCATGCAAGATGGACTCTGTTGTCTTCTCTGAGTACAAATGCAAACTCTCCAGCCCAATTCCTTTCGATGAGTGTATCACCAGGCATTCCAAATGTTGATGTTAAAGTTCTAGCATGTAGTTCTCCATCTTTTGTAGTGAATAATAGTCCACCACCAGATTCCCCACCTGCACTTTCTGGTATTCCAACGAACCCTAGAACAGCCTCACCTTCCGAGATTGTTAATCCTGTTTTCGAGCCCATCTCGTATTCATCAACTATTACTTTGAACCTTAATTCGGAATACTGGGCCTCTACACCATTTCCTTCAAGCACGACTTTGTGTTTTACTACTCCAACCGAATCGTGAGTATGCGTGAACTGAGCTTTACCATTTCCAGATGAACTGGTCGATCCAGGAATTATCGAAATGGTTCGAGTATCTCCTCTAACCCAACATTGACTTATGCAATCGGGATTATTCCCCCAAGTGGAAAGTGTCATTTTGATATCGATAGCATCTGTTTGCCCCATATTGTCCACTCTGACATTTATTGTGTAGGGCAGAGGTGAATCCTCATCGACTGTTGGTGAAGGTATAGATGAGAAAGTGGTAACCGCACTAGTTGGGAATCGAAGAGTTGGTTCAACCGGCCGTTCCTTAATCTCGAAAGTGAATGTGTAATCGTTGTCACTTTGGTCATCATTCATAGCACCATTAGGGTCAATTTGAATTGTAACATCGTGCACACCTGCCTCTGTAGCCCACCACCACAAAATTACAGATATAGTCTCACCCTGGTCTAATCTAGGTATTTTTCCTTCGCTAGGATAGGTGCTTGATTCCGAGCCGGGTGCGTCTAACTTCAAGTGAAGATCGACCGCATCTGCATCCCCTGTGTTAACTACATTGAAATGAACTTCCAGAATTGTTCCAGCTACCGCTTTGTCTGCAGGTAAATCTTGGTCGTAGATTTGAACCGAGCCTTGGAACCTTAATTCTGGAGCAGCCGGTAGGTTGTCGATAGTGAATGTTCGACGAACTATGTCTGATTCTGCACCACTAACATTTACTAATTTAATCGAGATTTTATGAGAGCCATCGTCGACTTCATTTGAATTCCAGGTAAATGACCAGTCTTGCGTAGAATTGTCATTTTCATCGAAGGAATGAGCATCCTCCCATTCACCGGAGTCAACTCTGTACATCAAAGAACTAGGCGCTACGCCTTGTCCTGTTCCAGTAAATGTCACGGTATCAGACAAAACTGAGCCTGAAGAGGGTGAACCGAATGAAACACTCATTCGTCCAATGTATCCCCATCTGACATCACTCGAAACGAGATCATCTTCACCAATAGCATTGGCCTCTATTACAACAACAGTCTCATCCAAATCGAACCATTCATCCTTGATTAGAACATCAAGATACCACGAATCTATGTCGCCTCCAGCGGTAGTCCAATCCAAGAGAACGACTTCATCCTCCTCCTCATAATACTGGGTGATTCTAATGTCAACTTCATCCCAAGGTCCACTGCTAGCGATTACACTACCTGAAATCCTTGTAATATCTCCAGCAACAAACCAAGTACCATTAGCGAGGTTTTCTATTTCTACTCCTTCTGTCGTACTATTATCAGGAGGAAGAACAACTCCGCCTCCGCCTCCACTGAGAGGAGTGCATGAGCGCTCTAGTGCCATGTCTACAGCACAGGACGCATCTAGAAGTCCGAATCCCCATTCGTTATTCCAACGATCAGAAATATCAGATTCTGAAGGACTTCCCCTCTCCTCGCTCGAATTTCTTAGAATATCTTTTACCTCTACAGGAGTTAAATCAGGATTGGCTTGAAGCATCAAAGCCACCACTCCTGAAACTAACGGGGTTGCCATGGAAGTTCCATCTTTTGACTCATAGGAATTATCTGCTTCAGGCCTTGGAGTCCCGGGTAAGGACGTTCCTGTGGCTGCCGACGCAGAATATATGCCACTGCCATAAGCGGTAATGTCGGGCTTTAATTCGTCCCAATCGTCACCATCATTATCGGTGTCACGAGGACCAGAATTAGAGTAGGATGCCATGAAATCATCTGTTCTGTTAATCGTATCAGAGTTATCTGCTGAACCAATTGTAATTGCGCCGTCTGCACTACCTGGAGAAGCAATTCGTTGCTTTCCGTCATTCCCTGCTGCCACGATACATGCAATACCATGGTCATAGGTTGCGTTATTGACAAGGCGTGATTCTGCACCAGTACCATTATCTCCGGTATCATCAGGATTTAGGGGCGTCCCAATTGAACCGAAAGACATCTGTCCGATATCGATGCCTTTTGCACCGTTACCCCAGTCTGTATCCTTGTTGTTAATCATCCACTGAATTCCATTCAGAGAATTCTGGGAATTAGTTCCACCACTATCGGTCAATACTTTGACATCGACTAAGAAAGCACCAGGGGCGCCACCAACATGGACGCCTGAAGCATCTCCAGTTCCAAGAGCAATACCTGCTACGTGAGTTCCGTGTCCTTGACCATCATCTGGGTCTTGAGAACCGTCTGGATTAGAGGCTTGTGAAGTCGCATCATAGCCACCTACCCATTTCTGGTCATCATAGGAATTAGCATCTAAATCCGGTTCATCATCTTCATCATCGAAGTCGTTCAATGAACGATGTTCATTGTCGACTCCGCTATCCAATACGGCGATTACTATGTCTTCACCAGTGTAACCTCTATCGTAAACAGTACCAGAGTAAACATCTGATGGCATGATTCTAGTTGCAGGGTTTGCACTCTCTAGGTGAATGTCCATGATATTCTGCATTTCGATTACAACTACAGATTCGATAGCTAAAATCTCGACTAATGAACTGACAGGGACATGGTCAACAACAATCGAATCGATTGAATCCATTACTTGGAACCATGAGCCATCTGCTTCCCAGCCATGACTTCGAAGAACTGCTACCAATTCATCAATTTCATCTTCGCCAGGATGCCAAGCGAAATCCACTACTATCGCAACAGTTTTGCGACCATCTGCTCCAATGATTGCGGTTGAAGAAACTGATTCTTGTCCCGACATCACTTTTTCTAGACGATCATCCATACCATCGAAATTGGAATCTGGTCCGTAAGAGAGCCACCATCCATAGTCTTCAGATGCCATTCTTTCTCCTCGAAATGGCATCCTGTCATCCACTTCAACTACAACCTCTTCAGTAGAAATCGGTTCAGCAGAAGCAAATGCTGACAAGTCTGCGATAAGGAAAACCATAACCAAAAGTAGCGCTTTAACGTCTCTCATTGATTCCTACCCGCCCTACGGGCGGTTTGCATAACACATGAACCTTGGGTGGATACGAGTCCCTACGGGACTCAAGGCCACGATACATGAGAGGAGTCAGCATCACATCTAATTCTCATCTTTTTCAGATGCAAACTACCGCCACATATTGGGCAAGATGCTCTGTCTGCGATTTCTTCTAACCATGCTTGCCTAGTCTCTTTTTGATCGCCTTCTTCATGAAGTCGCTTCACAAGATCGTCTACTCCTTCAAATGGATTTTCTTGAGTGATTTCAGTAATCTCAACTTCACCTTCCCATTCAATCCCTTTCTTCAACAATGGAAGAGTTGCATATGCGAGAATGAAACCACCGAAATGGGCAATATGTGCAACATGGCTAACCTCGGATAATCCGTATACTTGCCAAGCCTTGTAAATTTCAAAACCGAAGTAGAATAATGCGATTAATTGGACCGGCCATTTCCGGATTAATATTAGTGGAAAATAGACTTCATCTTCAGGCCATCCACATAGATATGCGCCAAGTATGCCAAACGCTGCACCTGAAGCCCCTAAAGCAGGAGTTAACGAGCCCCCATTTGCTAGAGTCCAAGCTAGTGAACCCCCAAGTAAACCAATCATGTAGGATATGAGCCAGCGGCCTCTACCCAAACGCTCTTCCAAAGGTATGCCAACTAGTGCGATAATTATGATATTTCCAAGAACATGAAGTGGGTCGTTCCAAGAGTGAACAAAACCGCTTGTAATCAATGTGTGGATATGACCATTTTCAACAAATGCTGGAACCATAAAAACTCGGATGTACAATTCCCACCATTCTTCAGTATATTTCCCGAGAATGAATCCCCACATTAATTGGACAATATATCCAAAGAGAAGAGATAGTGTCATGGCCATAGCAATCGATGCTTTATGGTGCCATGCCCAGGCTAAAGGACCGATAATCGCAACGATCCATAGGCCGAATAATACCTCCTCCATGTTAGGCGGAGGAGGCGTCGGCTTGAAGGCAATGCGGTTGCTCGGAACTTCTGATGGGACTCATCGAACTGTCCAAAGTGACCGTCAGAAGAGGTCGCTCACAGGTACTAGATAGTTGGTCTGTTTCGATAGATAGCGGAGAAGTTGTTTGTCTTTCTGGAGAGAATGGATGTGGCAAATCTACAGTCATTGAAACCGCTGCAGGTCTAATTTCAATAGAGAAAGGCTCTAGTGAAATTTCAGGCCAATTAATTCGCGACTCGGAAGGAAGACGCGGTCGTACTAATTTTGGGCTGTGTTTGCAAGATGATTGCATAATGGGTGACGAGTTGGTAGGAGAAAGAATTCTCGATGCCGCTGGATGCAATTTTGATGTTTCATCCCTTCTCAAAGCATGGGGTCTTGAGCACAGGATTCATGATAGAGTTGCAATGCTTTCAGGAGGTCAGAGGAGGCGTGTGGCAATACTAAGTGGTTTAGTCCCCGCAATGGTTTCCACCAAACCTGTAGCTGTGCTATTAGATGAGCCTGATAGTGGATTGGATGACGATTCTGTCGAAAAATTATCTCAAACCCTCAGAGATTTAGCAGCAGGCGGGCATGCCATACTTGTCGCCAGCCATAATTCCAAAATTGTTGAAAGTGCTGATAGAATTATTGAATTCCCCTTTACTGAGAAAAAAGGACAACCGGAAAAAGGTAATTTCTCCCTTCTTGAGTCAAGTTCGAATCGCAAAGTGAATATTGGACATAGAATGAATTTGAGGACTTTCTCTGGAATTGCAAATAATGGAATTGCTGGATTGTTAACTCTCGGGGCGATGCTTGCTTTGTTGAACCCTGAGCAACTAGAAGGCCGAACATTAACCGCTTTCATCCTAGCACCTGCATTAACTGCAGGACTATGTGGCAACTCAATTCACAGATTGACCCTTGAAAATAGAGCATACGCGTGGTGGAATACTGTTTCCGCTATACCGCCAAATGCATTATTCCATTCCCTAATCACATGTGGAGCAATCACCTTACTAGCTTCCACCACAACTGGAGCATTCGATGTCAAATTGATTATTGCTGGTGCTGTATTAGGTGCT
>MDSV01120199.1_pt1 | contig 15340 bp, 12 predicted proteins | sample 810851 | NCBI WGS metagenome assembly MDSV01 (sample SAMN05326640, study PRJNA326480) | marine metagenome | isolation source: seawater | place: Atlantic Ocean: North East | collected 2012
CACGTTGATAGGCTGGGTGTGGAAGTGCGGTAACGCATGTAGCTGACCAGTACTAATAGCTCAATTGGCTTGATTTATGCACTGAAAAAAATTTTTAAAGGATATACTGATATTACAAATAGTTTATCTACCAAAATAATCTTAATTAAAATAGATGATTTCCAAAATAAAGGTTTGTATTTTAGATTATGGTTCTGGAAACCAAAACTCTGTATCTAATTTTCTTAATTTGATTGGAGTATCTAATAAAATATCAAGAGAAAAAAAAGATATTATTGAGGCAACGCATTTAATATTACCTGGCGTAGGTTCTTATTCTTCAACAGTAGATAAAATTATTCAGTCAAATTTAAGTGATATTTTAAAAGATCAACTATTTAATAAAAAAAAATTATTTCTTGGAATATGTGTTGGTATGCAAGTTTTAACAGAATTTGGTTATGAATTTAAAAAAACTCATGGTTTAAAATATTTAACTGGAAATACAGTTAATCTTAAATCATCTCCATTTAGACTACCTCATATTGGTTGGAATAATCTTCAAATTAAAAAAAATAGTGAAATTTTTAAAAATATAGATGAAATCGATAATTTTTATTTTGTTAATAGTTTTAAATGTGAAATTAAAGATGAAAATGTTTTATCAACAACAACTTATAACGAAGAATTTACATCAATATTAAATAAAGAAAATATTTATGGTTTTCAGTTTCATCCTGAAAAAAGTCAAAATAGTGGAATAAAAATAATGAAAAATTTTTTAAATTTATAATGAAAAAAAGAAGAATAATTCCAGTAATTTTGTTGAGAAATGGACATATAGTACAGAGCAGGTTTTTTCAAAGATATCAGAAACTTGGCTCTCCAAATACTAGCATTAAAAGATTTAGTGAGTGGTGTTCAGATGAATTAATTTTTTTAGATATTAGCAAAAATGAAATATATGACATTGATAGAGAAGATGTTAATTTTAAAAATGAAACTAAATTAATTAATATTATAAAACAAATGTCTAAAGTAGCAACTATGCCGGTTACAGTTGGGGGAAAAATTAAAAGTCTGAAAAATGCAGAGGATTATTTAATCAATGGAGCAGACAAAATTTCAATTAATTCACAGGCACAATTAAATCCAAATTTTTTAAAAAATTGTGCAAAAGAGTTCGGTTCACAATGTGTTGTAAATTCTGTTGATATTCTTAAAGAAGATGGAAATTACAATTTATTCTACAACGGAAAATTACAAAGATCAAAATATTCTCTTATTGAGTGGATTAAAATTTCTCAGGATATGGGTGTTGGAGAGTTTTTTTTTAATTCAATAGATAGAGATGGATCAGCTAAAGGATATGATTATGAGCTTTGTGATATTCTAGAAAATAACGTAAAGACTCCATTTATTTTCTGTGGTGGAGCAGGCTCATTGGATGATTTTTATAATATAGCTAGTAAATCAAAAGTTGATGGTATTGCAGCAGCGAATTTTTTTCAATATACAGAGCATAGTGTGTATAAAGTAAAAGACTATTTATATAAAAAAAATTTAAATTTTAGAAAACCAGAATTTATAAGACATGATTTATTGTAAAAGATGTGTTTATCCAATTATTGCAGTGAATTTAGAAATAAACGAAGATGGCATTTGTAGTAGTTGCAAAACTTTTGAACTGTTTAATAAAATTTCTTCAAATGATTGGAAAAAAAGAGAACAAAAATTTCAGAAAATAATAGAAAATGTTTTAGAAAAAAATAAAAATAATTCAAAGTATGATTGTTTAATACCAGTTAGCGGAGGAAAAGACAGCTATTACCAGACACATATAATTTGTAAAAAATATAATTTAAAACCTCTATTGGTTACATATGATGGGAATAATTATTTACCAGAGGGAGAAAAAAATAGAGATCAAATGAGAAAAGTTTTTGATGCTGATCATATTATTTGGAAACCTAGTGAAAAAATTTTAAAAAAATTAAATATTTTAGGCTTTGAAAAAATGGGTGATATGAATTGGCATGCACATTGTGGAATATTTACTTCACCAATAATTATGTCAGTAAATTTTAATATTCCTTTAATTATTTGGGGTGAAGTTTCATGGGATATTTCAGGAATGTTTGAGCCAGACGACTATGTTGAATTTAGTAAAAGAGTGAGACACGAGCACGATCTTAGGGGTTATGAATGGTATGATTTTATTAATGAAAGTGGTGAAAATTCTATAGTAGAAAAAGATATGGTATGGGCAAAATACCCTTCTGATGAGGAAATATTAAAACTAAATTTGAAGGGTATTTATATTGGTAATTTTTTTAAATGGGATCCAAATAAAAATCTAAGATTGATTAAAGAAATGTACAATTTTGATGAAAAAAAGGAACCTTTTCAAAGAACCTACAGATTAATGTCAAATTTAGATGATAGATATGAAAATGGAGTACACGATTTACTTAAATTTATTAAATTTGGATATGGTAGAGCGTCTGATCATGCATCAAAAGACGTTAGAGACGGATATTTCTCTAGAGCTGAAGCGGTGAAAATAGTTAAGAAGTATGATCATGTAGTTTCTGATGACTTGTATTATTGGCTTGATTATGTAGGAAAAGATGAAGATTATTTCTGGCGACATGCAGATACTTTTAGAAGTCCGAAAGTTTGGCAAATAAAAAATAAACAATGGTGTAAATTAGATGTTGATGGCAAGGAAAGATATTATGGTGATGTGAGAATGTCTAAAGAAAACATTGAAAATTTTGAAAATTTAAAGAAAAAAAAATAATATTTTATCAATATAAAAATGAATTCTTTCATATATTTACCTATTGAAGTTTCACGAAGAGAATTGAGTCCTAAAACTATGTTAGCATACAATCTATCAGCAAAGGGTTACTCAAGTATAATTTTTGAACATACTTATTTTGACAGGTATGGATGGAAATATCCTGGAATTTATTTGGGTAAAAATTTCTTTAGAACCGAACCTCCCCATGACATGAAGTATTATAATAACATGAAGAAAAAAAATATAAATATATGGCATCTAGACGAAGAAGGAGGAGTCTTTGGCGAAGATGAAAACGAATTAAGAGAATTTATTGAAAGTAGATTGGATGTTACTCAATTAAATAAAAATGATAGGGTTTATTGTTGGGGTGAGGCACAAAAAAAAATTTTTGAAAAAAAAAATAAAAACAATGTCCTAATAAAAGTTTCAGGCTCTCCTAATTTTGAAGTTTTAAAACCAAAATACACTAATTCGTATTTAGAAAGTGATCTTTTAATAACCAGAAATAATAAAAATTTTATTCTTATTAACACGAGATCAGTATTTGTAAATCCAAGAAAAACTTTTGATTATGCGGTAGGAGATAATTCAGGAGGAAATAGTATTTTCTTTGAAAAATATTGGAATGAATATTTAAGGGAAGACTCTATAATGCTAGGCGAGTTTATAAATTTAGTAAAGCAAATAGCTACATTTCATAAAGAGGAGACAATAGTTTTAAGACCTCACCCAGAGGAAAATAAAGAAATTTATAATTTTTTTTTTAAGAAATATAAAAATGTAATTATCTGCAATGATGGACCAGTTGATCCATGGATAAGACTTTCAAAGTTTATTGTACATTATGGATGCACAACAGCAATACAAGCTGACTTTGCTGAAAAACAGGTTTTAACTTTTTTACCTAAAAGTCTTTTACAATCAGATATAAAAGTAAAATACTTTGCTAATGAAATAGGAATTAAAATTTCTGGATATGAAGATTTTAAAAATTTTTATTTTAATCAATCAACATATAAAAATTCAAAAAATATTTGGGATCAAAAAATAAGTGATATTGACACAATTGATTTTTTAACGAACGAAATTAAAGAATTTATTAAATTAGACAATAGCTATTATTTAAGCAAAATTCCATTTGCATTAAGAATGGATATAAGAGAAAATTTAAAAATATTTCTGAAGAAAACTTTTAAAAAGAAAACGCATGAAATGGAAAATTTTCATAATATTAAGCATTTTTTTGTTGCAGCAGAGAAATTTTATAATCATAGGGTGGATCCAATAAAAGTTAACAATTATTGCTATATTATTCCTGGAAAATAATTTTATTGATATGTTAATATTTTAATTAATGTAATTATAAAAAATAAATGGATAAAAATAATATTTCTATAATAATACCAACAAGAAACTGCAAATACCTTGAAACAGTTTTATTGAAATTAGATTTGATTTTTAAAGATATAGTTGTTGTAGGAGAAAGTAACATTAATTTTAAAAAATATAATAATGTTAAATACTATAATAATCCAAAAGCTAATGCAGCGAAGAATAGAAATTTTGGATCAGAAAAAGCATCAAATGAATTTTTGTTTTTTCTAGACTCAGATTGTTTGCCAACAGATGATTTAATTAATGAATTATCCTTCTTAAAATTGACTGAAAACAAAATTATCGCAGGATATTATAGTGAGAAAAATATTGGAAATATAATTTCAGACTCATTATCAAAATTTATAAAGTTTAGATTAAAAAACCAAAACTCTAACTGTATAAAATTTTCATCAGCCAGTTTTATTATAGAAAAAGAATTTTTTAAAAAAATTGGTAAGTTTAATGAATTTCTTGACTGCTATGAAGATGTTGATTTTAATGTAAGAGCAGATTTATTTAACTCAGAAGTAGAAAATATAGAAAAATTTTCAGTTGTGCACTTGAAAGAATATAGTTTTTTGAGTTTAGTAAAAGAGTCTTTTTTAAGAAGTTATAAATCAGCCGGGTATATTTTTAATAATAAAAAGTATTTTAGTAGAATAGGATTAAATTTACCTTTAAAAAGTTTTAATTTAATTTCTCCCTTCATTTTTTTTATATTAACATTTTTCAATATTTTTTTTTATATACCTTTAATAGGTTTTTTTTTGTTAAATATTTTGATTTTCCAAAAAATTTTTAAAAATCTACGAAATTCATTTTTAGGAACATTAATAATTGGTACAAGTATAATATTTAACATTTTAGGATATTTCTTTTCATTATTAAATTCTTATTTTTCTTATTTTGTGAGCCTAAAAACCGAAATGATTGATTATTTGATTTGTTTAAAAAGAGCTATAATTAAATCTAAATATCCAGTTCAATTGATTCAATATGTTACTGCAAGATGCAATCTTAGATGTGATCATTGTTTTTACAAAAATACTTTAGATGCAAAAGATCCTGGAGAAATAGAAGTAGATACTTTAATTTCCAGAACTAAAAACTTGGCACCTTTTTTATGGTACTCAATCACCGGAGGAGAGGTTTTTATTAGAAAAGATTTTGAAAAACTTGTGTTAGAAATTCAAAATAAATTGAGGCCTAAATTTTTTTCATTTCCAACTAATGGCTGGTATACAAAAAAAACATTTGAAGGAGTCTTGCATGTGTTGCAAAGACTAAAAAGGGGAAATTTGATCTTATTTTTTTCAATAGATGGACCAGAAGAAATGCATGATAAAATTAGAGGTCCGAATTCTTATAAAAAGCTAAAGGAGACAATAGAATGTTTGAAAATTCTTAAGCAAGTTTATCCTAGACTATATGTTAATGTAGTAATTACTGTTCAATATCAAAATTATAGTTTATTCCCTAACTTAATTAAAGATATTCAAAATGAGTTTGATCCAACAGCAATATCTATTAATCTTTTACGATATCATTCTTTGAATGGCCCTAAGCTTGAACCACATATTTTAGAAGCCTATGAAAATGCAATCAACGAATACGAAAAAATTAGAAATCAAAATAAATATAATTTTTTCATGAATTCAATTATTAAAGCTAAAGAAAAAAATCAAAAAAAAATTATTCTTAATGCTGCTAAATCAGATAAATTTACCACACCATGTAGCGCGGGTAATTTATCATATGTGATAATGGAAAATGGAGATTTTAAACCATGTGAAATTTTAGAAAACTCCTACGGAAATATTAAAGACTCTAAAGTTGAAGATATAATTTCAAATAAAAATGAACTTGCTAAAGATAACAGAAAATGGATAAAAGACAGTAAATGCAGATGTACTTATGAGTGTGCAAATTCTACTAACGCACTTTTTAATACCAATATGTTACCAGGCCTTATGAAAACTATTTATAAAGACTTTATTAAAAAATCTTTATAAATTTTTTTTTATAATTAGGTAATTTTCAAGAATTAAACCATCTAGATCTGTCATCTCAAAAACCTTTAATGCATCCTTTGCAGTATTAACTAAAGGGTATCCGTGCAGATTAAAAGAAGTATTTAATAAAGCATAAGTGTTAGATTTTTTTCCAAACTTTTTAATCAAATTATAATATTCAGAATTATCTCCTTTAAAAACTATTTGTGGTCTACAAGTATTATCGTATGGGTGAAGGCCTGCTTTTAATTTTTCTATATATTTTGTTTTTGTATTTACACATGAGGTCATGTATTTATAATTTTCTGTATTTCCATTTAGTTCAAAATATTTTTTTGAATATTTGTCTAGAACAGATGCTGCAAAGGGCATCCAAAAATCTCTATTTTTAATTTTTTCATTTATTATTTTCTTTATTTCTGGGTTTGATGGATTTGCAATTATTGATCTATTTCCTAATGCTCTTGCACCAAACTCAGATCTACCAACGCATCTAGCTAGAACTTTATTTTTCATAAGCATTGATACAGCTTTTTCGTTTAAATTTTTCTTAATAATTTGATATTTTTTTTTATCTATTTTTTTAATAATTTTTTCAACATGTTCATTTTTAATTTGATAACCTAAATAAGCATTTTTTAATGGGTTAGGTTGTTTATTAAATTTTTTAAAATAATGAACATAGCATGCACCCATAGCCTGAGAAGAATCGTCAGGTGATGGTGGTATATAAACATTTTTTATTTCTTTTTGTTCTGAGATTTTAAGATTATTTTTAACATTCATGGCAACCCCACCTGCTAAACAAATATTTTCAAATTTATGTCTTTTTAAAATATTTTTAATCCATTTACTGATTAATTTTTCAGTATAGTCTTGAAGTGCACCAGAAATAGCATCAAACCTTTTTCCCTCTAGAAGTTTTTTTATATAAAAATAAAGATCAGGAATTTTTCTTTTATTATAAAATTTTAAACCCCTTACATCTTGAAGAGTAAAAAATAACTTAGTAATTTTTTCAAAATATTGTTTTTTTGTATATGGGGCTAAACCCATTACCTTATATTCATGTTCATTTGGCTTTAATCCTAAAATTAAAGTTATATATCTATAAAGTCTTGCGATTATAAAATTTCCACCTTTAACAAGTTCTTTTGTATAAATTTTTTTATTATTAATATAAAATTTTACAGCTCTGTAGTTTACAAAATCTCCAAATGCATCCATACTGATGCTTAAAGTGTTTCTCATCTTACCTAATGCAAAAAAACTATAAAATATATGACCCAATGAATGATCTATAAAATTTATTTTATTTTTATTAATTCCAAGATGAAAATAAACAACCTCTTTACGAATTTCTTTTCCAATTTCTATCAATTTTTTATTTGAAGTATGATCAGATTGATTATTAAATATTTTAATTTTATCTTTCCAAAATTTTTTTCCAGGATACTGATTAAAATCAATTTTATTTTTAAAAACTTCTAGTTGTGAAATTTTTTTATTTTCATAAAGTCTTGGATACCATATTTTTTTTTGCTCATTAATATAATCACTTATATTCATTTTCGTGTAGTGTCTTGTTAATATATATGCTGGAGACCAGGCTTCTGAAATAAAACAAACTGCTGTGATATTTTTTTTTGAGATTTTAAAATTTTTTAAAAGCCAATTAATTGCTTGATAAGGATATCTTTCATCGTTTTTAACTCTACTAAATCTTTCTTCACTAATACTTCCTAAAATTTTTCCATCTACCATTAGAGCTGCAGTAGAATTTTGTTCCCAATTTATTCCAATATAAATTTCTTTCATTTAAATAGTATAATTAAAAACGATTTAATAATTTTATAGTTTGAATAAAATCCACGACCAAATGATGAGCTTTTATTTTGTACATTAACTTTAATTTTTATATTCGATATTTTTTTTTTATTAAAAATTTGAAGAAAAAACATACCAGTGTAATCAAATTTGTCATTTTTAATTTTATGAAATTTTTGTTTTAATACTCTATAATTGTAACACTTCATACCAGAAAGTGGATCACTTACTGAGTAGATAATTTTAGATATAGAGCTTACTAAATATTCAGAAAATCTATTTAATTTATTTCTTGAACCTATTACAATGTCATATTTATTCATTTTTTTTATAAATTGTTTTACATATCTGTTAGAATGTTCTCCATCCGCATCAACAGTAAGCAGATAATCGAGATCACTATTATTCTTAATAATATTTGATATCCCAAATCTTATAGCCCCATCATAACCAAGATTTCTATTAGATTTAATTAATTTATGTGCAAATTTTTTTGAAATTATAGGTGTATTATCATTTGAATTATCATCTACTACAAACACTTTTCCAAACTTTTTAAATAACAAAATAACTTTTTTTATATTTTTTTGTTCGTTTTTAGCAGGAATAAGCACTGCAATTTTTTTTTTCATCCAGTATTTTTTAAATTCAAAATTTCATGAAAATTGACATTTTTTTTCGTTTTCTTTCCAATAAGTTTTTTGTAATTATATGGATCTAAAGAATTTTTTGGGCACGGTCGTAAAAAAACCATATCATTTTTTGTTATTATTCTTCCTTTTTCTAAATACTTTGATGCTCTTATGGATCTTCTTTGGACAATTATTGATTTTTTTTCATTTTTTTCAATTACTTTAATACCATTTCCAAGTGCACCCTCTAATTTTCGGCTAGCAATAATCATATCTCTCCAAGTTTTTGGATTCATTGAAAACTTGTGATCAGGACCAGATCTTGAATTATTGTCTGTAAAATGTTTTTCTATAAATTTTACTCCCATAGCTACTGCTCCAAGAGCTGTTTCATGACCAAACGTATGATCAGATAAACCTAAAAATATATTTGGAAATTCAGATTTATATTTTTTTAAAACATTAAGATTAATATAGTTCATATTTTTATCTTCAGCCGTATAATTTGTGTTGCACTGCATTAATACAAGTTTTTTGTTAACTTTAAGTACTTTGTTTACGATATCCTTAACCTCAGAAAATTTTGAAGCTCCAGTTGCAATTATAATTGGTTTTTTTGTTTTTGCCATCGCCAAAACATTTTCATGCCAAGTAATATCTCCTGAACCAACTTTCCATGCACAGACGTACTTGTTTAAATAATTTATTATACTTAAATCATAAGGAGCTGTGAAATAATCGATACCTGCTTTTTCACAAGTTTTTTTTAATGTGTCAGTCCATTTTAGTGGGATAGATGCTTCTTGATAAACTTGAAAAACACTTTTTTTCCATTTTGATTGATGAGATAATTTGCTTTTTAAATTTTTAAATCCAAAATCAGAAACAATTGTATCTGCATTAAAATTTTGAAATTTTGCTGCATTTGCACCTGCTTCAGCCGAAAGATAAATTAACTTTTTTGCTCTCTCTAAACTACCATCATGATTTGCAGCAATATCAGCAATATAGTAAACTTTTGAATTATCGTTATAAGTTTTTTTATTTATTTTAAAATTTCTCATCTATCTTAAAAATTTCGTTATTTATTGTTGGTAATCTGATTTTAAATTTTTTTTCAAATTTACTAACTGACATTATCATATTTTTTGGTCTTTTTATTGAATTATTATGATTTTGATAATTAATTTCTTCATAATTTAATTTAATTTTTTTAAATTTAATTATTTTTTTAACAAAAGAAGCTTTTGAAATTCCACCTCTAGATCCCAGATTATATATACCTGGAATTTTTTTATAACATAATTTTATTAATATATTTACAAGTGATGATATATGTAATGGAGAAAAATAAATATTTTTGAAAATTTTTATTTTTTTATTTTTTCTATATGAATTTTGAATCCAATTAAGAAGACCTTTTTTTATTTTATAATGTCCAAAAAAATTCGTTCTTAGAATTAAAAATTTTTTGGAATTAATTTTTGCTTCTCCCTTAAGTTTTGACTTCGCGTAATTATTTCTAATTTTAATTTGGTTTTCTTTGCTTTTATTATTTTTTTTCCCATCATATATATGGTCTGTAGAAATATGAATTAAGAAAATTTTTTCTGATACACAGAAATTATTCAAATTATCTGGAATAGTTTGATTTAATTTTAATGCTTTAATATAATTAAATTCGCAAAGATTTACATCAGTAAGTCCAGAGCAATTAATTATTACATCTGGCTTGATTTTTTTTAAATACTTATATGACTTTATGTTAAGTAAGTTATATCTTTTGGTAAAAATTATAATATTTTTTTTATTTTTTAATTTATTTTTTAAGAAACTTCCTAATTGTCCACTTGCTCCTGCAATATAAATTTTCATTATTATTTATATTGATAGATCATTTCTTAAATTTGTGGTAACAGTTTTTTTATGTTTAAAAACAAATCTATTCTTATAACTGGAGGTACAGGTTCCTTTGGTCAAAGATTAGTTGAGTTTATTTTAAAAAAGCATCCTGAGATAAAAAAAATAATTATTTTAAGTAGAGATGAATTTAAACAGCATTTAATGCAAGAAAAATTTAAATCCAGCAAATATTTTAAAAAATTACGGTTTTTTCTTGGAGATATAAGAGATAAAAATAGATTGATTTTAGCTTTTAATAAAGTTGATATTATTGTTCATGCTGCTGCTTTAAAACAAGTGCCGGCAGCAGAATACAATCCAATGGAATTTATAAAAACCAATGTTTTAGGTACACAAAATGTAGTAGAAAGTGCTATAGACTGTAATGTAAGTAAATTAATCTCTTTATCAACGGATAAGGCATCAGCACCAATCAACTTGTATGGAGCAACAAAACTTTGTGCTGATAAACTTGTAATTTCATCCAATAATCTAAAAGGATCAAAAAAAATATCTTTAAGTGTTGTTAGATATGGAAATGTTATTAATAGTAGAGGATCAATTGTTCCACTTTTATTAAATCAAAGAAAAAAGAAAATTTTTACAATTACAGATACTAAAATGACAAGATTTTCTATAACATTAGACCAAGGTATTGAAACAGTTTTGTGGGCTATAAAAAATTGTAATGGAGGAGAAATTGTAGTGCCAAAAATTCCTTCTTATGATTTAAAGACCTTAATTGGAGCAATTGGTAAAAACACTAAAGTAAAAATTATTGGTATAAGAAAAGGAGAGAAAATTCACGAAGAGATGATCAATCCTGCTGATAGTAAATTGACAGTTGAATTAAAAAAATATTTTATTATTACCCCCGACACTGAAATAAAAAATAATATAATAAAAAAATTTAAAGGAAAAAATGTAAAAACTAATTTTCACTATAAATCTGATTTAAATTCAAAATTTTTAAATGAAAATGAGTTAAAAAAGATTATATCTCATGAAACTGGTAATAGGCTCCTCTAATTTTGGTACCAGTTATGGTCTTAGTGGTTTACGCATTAAAAATGGGTTTACAAATTCTGAGTTATTAAAACTTTCAAAGACTTTAAAGGATAATAACTTAGAGTTTTTTGATACTTCGTATAATTATAAATTATCACATTTAAAAATTTCAAAAATTAAATTAAAAAAAAAAATTATTACTAAAATATCTTTTAAATCAATTATTAACAATAAAGATCCATTAAATAAAATTAGTAAAATGATTTATGAAACCAAAAATAGATATAAATTAAATATTTATGCAGTTTTAATTCATGATTTATTTTTACTGTCAAAACAAGAAACTCTCAAGTCATTTAATTTACTAAAAAAACTTAAAAAAAAAAATATTATAAAAAAATTTGGAGCTTCCATTTATGAGCCAGGGGAAATATTAAAGTTTTATAAAAACATAAATATTGATTATCTACAAATACCTTTTAATGTATTTGACAACAGATTTGAAAAATCAAATTTGTTTAAAAAGTTAACAAAAAATAAAACTAAAATCATTGTGAGATCTTGTTTTTTGCAAGGTTTATTAACTTTTGATAACAAACCTCCAAAAAAAATTTTTGGGATTAAAAAACACTTAACTCAATGGAAAAAATGGTGTGATGAAAAAAATATTAGTTATACAAAAGCATGCTTACATTATATTAAAAATAAAAAATTTATTGATTATTTGATTGTTGGTTTTAATAATACAGAACAATTAAATGATTTATTTAAAAACTTTAAACAAAAAAAAATAAAAATAAATTTTAATATAAAAAATATAAAAGTTAAATATATCGATCCAAGAAAATGGTAAATAAAAATTATATTGTGTGCATTATTCAGGCAAGATCTGCATCATCCAGATTTCCTAAAAAAATCTTTCAAAAAATAAATAACAAATCGATTCTTGAAATTCTAACTCATCGATTGAAAAAATCAAAAAAAATACAAAAAATAGTTGTTGCTACTACAAAAAAAAAAACTGATGATGAAACAGTAAAAATTTGTAAAAAATTAAATTTATCTTGTTATAGAGGGGATGAAAACAACGTTTTAAAGAGATATTATAATGCTGCTGTAAAATTTAAAGCACATACAATTGTAAGAATCACATCTGATTGTCCACTTTCTGATCCAAATTTAATAGATAAAATTATTGAACATCATAAAAAAACAAAATCTGATTATACAAGTAACACTATAAAACCAACTTATCCAGATGGATTAGATGTAGAAGTATTTAATTTTGACAATTTAAAATTTGCTTATAAAAAAGCAAAAACTTCTTATGAAAAAGAACATGTGACACCATTTATAAAAAAAAATTATAAAATAGTAAGAAGTAGTTATGAAAATAAAAAAGATTATAGTAATTCTAGATGGACTATAGATGAAAAAGAAGACCTTTTTTTTCTTAATTCTATATTAGAAAAATTAAAATTTAATTTTTCAGCTGAATGGAAAAAAATTCTTTCAACTGAAGAAAAGCATAGCTATTTAAAAAAAATAAACTCTAAATATAGAAGAGACGAAGGTTCAAAAATGAATAAAAATTTAAAGAGATGGAGGTATGCAAAAACAAAAATTGTAGCTGGAAATTCTTTGTTATCAAAAAGACCAGTTATATTCGCCCCAGATGTTTGGCCAACCTATTATTCTAAGGCAAAAGGAATAAGTGTTTGGGATATAGAAAATAATAAATATGATGATTTTTCTTTAATGGGTGTTGGAACAAATACTTTAGGATATGCTAATTCTGAAGTAGATAAAAAAGTAATTGACGCAATTAAAAAAAGTAATATGTCAACTTTGAATAATTATGAAGAAGTGTTGTTAGCAGAAAAACTATTAAATCTTCATAGATGGGCTGGTAAAGCAAAGTTTGCTAGATCAGGAGCTGAAGCAAACACAGTCGCTTTAAGAATTGCAAGGTGCAACACAGATAAGCAAAATGTTGCAATATGCGGATATCATGGATGGCATGATTGGTATCTTTCATCAAATATGAGCTCAAGAAGTAAACTTGATAAACATTTATTAAAAGGACTAAATGTTAAAGGTGTAAATAAAAGTTTGAAAAATACTTGCTTTCCTTTCGATTATAATTCAGTGGGTCAGTTAGAAAATCTAATTAAATATAAAAAAATTGGAATTATATTCATGGAAGTATCTAGAAATTTTAAGCCAAAAAATAATTTTTTTAAAAAGATACAAAATTTAGTAAAAAAAAATAATTTAATTTTAATTTTTGATGAATGCACGTCAGGTTTTAGAGAAACAAATGGTGGATTGCACCTTAAATATAATATTATTCCAGATATTTGTGTATTTGGAAAATCTCTAGGTAATGGATATCCAATAACTGCTATTATTGGTAAAGATAATATAATGAGCAAAAGTACAGACTCTTTTGTTAGTAGCACTTTTTGGTCAGATAGATCTGGACCAGTTGCAGCTCTAGAAACATTAAGAATTATGAAAAAACTTAAGTCTTGGAAATATATCTCTTCTCTAGGAAAAAAAGTAAAATCAAAATGGCTGAATCTAGCAAAGAAAAATAATCTTAAAATTAAAGTTTATGGGTTAGACTCTATGCCTTCTTTTGAAATTTTATCGAATAAATTTTTAGAGTATAAAACTTTTATTACTCAAGAAATGCTTAAAAAAAACATTCTAGCTAGCAATACTATTTATATAAGCACCCAACATAATTCAAAAAATTTAAAAAAATATTTTAAAAATTTGGATAATATCTTTAAAAAGATTTATCTATTTGAAAAAAATAGATTAGACATAAATTTATTTTTGAATACTAAAATAAGCCAAATGAATTTTAAAAGACTCAATTAAATGAGAAAAAATTATAAAGTTTGCATAGTAGGTTTGGGATATGTCGGAATACCTTTAATGGTTGAGTTTTCAAAAAAGTATAAAGTATGTGGATTTGATAAGTCTATAGTAAAAATTGAAAATCTTAAAAAAGGTAAAGACGAGACAAATCAATATAAAAAAAAAGATTTATTAAACATTTTTTATTCTAATAATCCTGAAATAATAAAACAATCAAAATATATTATTGTATGTATTCCAACACCTGTGGACAAATATAATAAACCCAATCTTTTCTTGCTCAAACAAGCCACAAAAACTATTGGAAAAAATTTATCTAAAGACTCTATAGTGATTTTTGAGTCCACTGTTTATCCTGGGGTTACAGAAGATATATGTTTAAAAATATTAAAAAAGAATACAAATTTAAAATGGAATAGAGACTTTAACATTGGTTATTCTCCAGAAAGAGTAAACCCTGGAGATAAAAAAAATACATTAAAAAATATAGCAAAAATAATATCTGCTAATGATAAGTCAACATTATTAAAAGTTGAAAGACTTTATAAATCAATAATTTCAAAAATACACCCAGTATCAAATATAAAAATTGCAGAAGCTTCTAAAGTTATTGAAAATACTCAAAGAGATGTAAATATAGGATTAATAAATGAGTTTAGTTTAATTTTAAAAGATTTAAGATTAGACATAAGAGAAGTATTAGAAGCTGCTCAAACTAAATGGAATTTTTTGAAGTTTGAACCTGGTTTAGTAGGTGGACACTGTATTGGTATTGATCCTTATTACTTAGCTTATGTGGCTAAATCAACCAGTATAAAACCAAAAGTAATACTATCAGCCAGAAGTATTAATGAGTTAATGGTTGATAAGCTATTTAATAGAATTACTAAAAAAATAAGCAAAAA
>MDSV01189481.1_pt1 | contig 15338 bp, 3 predicted proteins | sample 810851 | NCBI WGS metagenome assembly MDSV01 (sample SAMN05326640, study PRJNA326480) | marine metagenome | isolation source: seawater | place: Atlantic Ocean: North East | collected 2012
AGGTATTGCCATCTATCCAAGTGTAATTATCACAGTGTGTTTGATTATCTACCCCACTATTTGAGTTAAGTATAGTCAAGTTAAGCGTAACTATTGAGTCACAGCCTACACTATTAGTAAGTGTATAAGTAGCTGTATTGTTAGACGTGGTGTAGGTATTACCATCTATCCAAGTGTAGTTGTCACAGTGCGTTTGATTATCTGTTCCTGTACTCGAGTTAAGTATAGTTAGGTTAAGCGTAACTATTGAGTCACAACCTACACTATTAGTAAGTGTATGAGTAACTGTATTGTTAGACGTGGTGTAGGTATTACCATCTATCCAAGTGAAGTTGTCACAATGTGTTTGATTATCTACCCCAATATTTGAGTTAAGTATAGTCAAATTTAACGTGACTATCGAATCACAGCCTACGCTATTGGTAAGCGTAAAAGTAGCCGTATTGTTAGATGTGGTGTAGGTATTACCATCTATCCAAGTGAAGTTGTCACAATGTGTTTGAATATCTGTTCCTGTACTCGAGTTAAGTATAGTCAAGTTAAGCGTAACTATTGAGTCACAGCCAACACTATTTGTAAGGGTATGAGTAGCTGTATTGTTAGACGTGGTGTAGGTATTGCCATCTATCCAAGTGTAATTATCGCAATGTATTTGTGAATCAATTGAAAAAGAACTTTCAAAAATTTCAATTTCAAACTCAGTGGTGTCTGAAAAATTACAAGTGGTCGAATCTATAGCAATTAATGAAACATTATAGATTCCAGCATTTTCATATAAATGATTTGGATTAGTTTCTGTTGAGTTAGTACTATCTCCAAAGTCCCAAAAATATTCTGAGCCTGAACTTAGGTTTTCAAATTGTACATTTACTTGGTCACAAATATCACTATTGTCAAATGTAAATGAAGCTATTGCATTCACACCTTCAAAGTCAAAATCAATTTTAAAAACTCCAATATCACATGAAGTACTTTGACTTGTACTATAGGCGTTCGTATTTGTTGACATTAATCCTCCACCAAAATTGCACGAGCATACAGCCTGATATACTTTTCCCTTTGGGTCAAATCTACTTGTTCCTCCATCAACGTGATTACCAGTGTAATAAGATGCAAACTTCACGGCTGATGCGTCAGGCTCTAGAACCATTAAGTAAAAACCACCAGACCCATAAAATGAATCATTAGTAGTATACATATTAGGAATATTACTCAAACCTCCATGGCCAGAAATATATATACCCTTACAAATATCTACCATAAAGGCAATAGGTACAAAGTCATAACTAAATTGATTGCCAGAACCAATTGTTGTTTGCCATATTATATTATCAAGGTCATCATCAAATTTTGATATAAACTGACTACTGTTGTTATTACCGTAGCAGTTAGCTGTTATTGGCAAGTAACTAGAGTTTTGTCCAAATATATATACACTCTCTTCATTGTCTATATCAATAAAAAAACTCTCATCACTTCCAGAAGAACCAAAAAAACAATTTGCTAAAACATCTGTTCCGTTTTGATTTAACTTCACAATAAACCCATCATACTGACCTCCGTTAAAAGTTGTATAATTTCCAGCCACCTGCATTGGAAATCCTGTTCCAGCTACACCAGTAACGAATGTTTCAAAGTCATCATTGACCCTAATTCCATATGCAGCATCATTTGATGAAGAACCTATATAGGTGGACCATTCTAGAACAGAAACATCATTATTTAGTTTAAAGACAACAGCATCTTGCCCTCCCATATTGGAATTTTGAAAAGCATTTATAGATGTTGGAAAATTAGTTGAAGAACTAAAGCTTGAAATATAAATTGAATTTTCTGAGTCAAGGTAAATTTCTCCTCTATAGATGTCGCCATAATTTGTATTAATTGAGTTTTGTCCGTCATCGGAATTACCTCCAATATACGATGAACCTATTAGTGAAGCGCCATCATCACTTAAGTGACTAACAATAATATCAGTATTACCACTATTTGTACTAGAATAAGATGAAAAGCTTGTTGGATAATTTGATGAAGAAGAACTACCATAGATGTATAAATCTCCTTGGTTATCAGTAATCATACTATGCGGATACTCATTACTACTTCCGCCCAAATATGTTGCCCATATTAGATTTGAACCGTCTGGATTAAGTTTACTTATTGCAATATCTACAGCTCCATTAAAGTTTTGCTGATAAGCTCCAAATGTTGTAGGATAGCCTGAACCAAAACACCTTGCGCCAGAATAAATATTTTCATTTAAATCATAAGTGGCTGTATGCCCCCAGTTTTCGTAGGTAGAACCAGACAGAGTAGATGCTATTAATGTGGGGTCAATAATTAAGGTTTTACTCTTATCATAACCCTCTGGAAAATTGAAGCTAACAGTATTATCTTTTAAAACAAATTCACAGCTTACATAACTATTTTTATTGTCTATAATTTGGTAAGCTACAGGAGTCTGTTCAATTACTTTGTTAAAGCCAATATCAAAAATTAATTTTCCGTTTTCTAATGAGGGTTTTATATGTTTATAGCGTAATAAAATTTGATTAGTGTTACCTTCTGGCTCTACAATAAAGTCATATTTAAAATATGAATCTATCGAATGAAGTTTCATATCAATTTTGTTGTATACTTCCTCAACAAAAACCTCAGAATATATGGGAACTTTCGATTTCCACTTATTTGAATTGTTGCCAATAAAATAATTATGATATTTTACTTTTTTATTATTAGGTCTAAAATTGGGCTTAGGGTTTGAATTTAATAAATCAACTTTGTAAGCAAAAGCATCAACTGAGATATCAGGCTTTAAATTGGAGTTTAAATGTAACTCATTTAAGTGATCAGAATCAATGTAATTAAAAGTCAAACTATTTTCTTGAATGAAAATAGTTCCTCCTTGTATGTTTACTTCGTATTTAATGTTAGAATTCCATTGACCTATATTTTCTACATAATCAATATTTTGAGTAAAAGAGAAATTGTATAATAATAAGAAGAAAAGCAGCTGTTTATACTTCATATTTGAGTCAAGGTTTACGATGTAGATATTTAAAATCTACATCTTTTAACAAGGGTATTTCCAAATTTACGAAAATTTGAAATATGTACGAAATGACTCTATCAGCTAATCAATAAGAGTTTGATTATCAAAATTTGTAAAATTTATAAGAGTAATGAGTTTTAGATGTAAGCTTTCAGATGGACTAAAGCCTAGAGAAACTAATCCATGCCCTAAAAAAGAAACAGATAAAATAAGCCTTAGAATTAGTAGACTTTTAGAGTTGTCATTCAGCATGTTAGAATTATTTAGCATAATATATCCAACATTCAATTGAAAGGCTATTTCTTAATTGTCTGGCTTCGGATAGCTCATTGGTATCAAAAGCATATAGATAGTGTAGATTATTTTCGATAAAGTAATTGCTTTGTTCGATATTTACGGAATTAGCAAATGTGTTTAGGTTAGATTTTTCAGAAAAAACACCAACAATCACATAAAACTTTTCAGATTTATTTTCTGCTGGGGTTTGCAAGACAGTGTCTTCTATTGCTTCGTCGATGACAGCGGGTATTTCATCAAATGTTAAGGTATCATTTTCAACGATTATTTCTACTTCCTCCTGCTCATTATCTTCTACGCTTTTGTTAAAGTCTAATAAGTTTAATATATATTCATTTTTTGAAATTAAGGTTGTGTTTTCTTCAACCTCAATTACTTGCTGAGTAGTATCTTGTTCATTATTATCACTAATTTCTTCAAAACTATTATAATCTTCCTCTTTAATGCTGTATATATAATCTACAAGACTATCGTTGTCAATAGTTTTATTAGCAGATAGATTAAATGTTATTCCTAAGAAAAAATCAATTTGATTGTCATCTTGAGAGTTTGCCGTAATATCTCTTGTGTTTTCTATATTGATATTATCTAACAAATCGGTCATATTTTTTCTATAAATCGTCTTTGCTGAAATTTCAAAATTATCTACAATTTCATAAGAACAACCAATGGCTGGTCCGAAACTAAAAAAGTAAGTTGGGTATTCATCAAAACCATCTAGGTTCAAAGCTGACAATGAACTTTCATAATTGTTTTCAGAGAAATAACCCAATGAGTTTAAATCTTCAAAGCTGAAGTCAGCATAATTTAAACCTTGAGCATTTTTTAAATTAGTGTTGATTTCAAAATTTGATATGCTGACATTAAAACCAAGTGCAAACTTAACCTTCTCAATTTGTACTACATCGAAGTCGTACGATAAGTTTAAGGTATGGATTTTGTTATTGTAATTTATTGGTAGTTCTTTAATACTATTTATCTTTTTAGCATAAGAAAAATCATAGTTGATATAGTTTAATCCAAAAGCTCCTTTATTTTGGTGCAAAGATAGCCCTATACTAGACGATAATTTTGTTTTTGATTCTAGGTCAAAAAACAATAAGGAATTTCCTTTAGAGTAATTGACTTTGAAATCTTGTGTAAAGCCTTTAAAGCTTATAACAACAAAAACAATAACTAATAAATGTTTAAAATAATTCATTGTTTACATAAATGTTACTGAAAATTCAACCCTTCTATTTTTTTGCATATTTAACTCATTAGTATTAGGCAATAGAGGCTTTGTTTCTCCGTAAAAGTCAATAATTAATCTGGACTTTTTAACTCCCATATTTATTAAATAATCTCTAACGCTTTTAGCTCTTTTGGCAGATAAGCTATAATTGTACTCATTAGAAGCATCGCTGTCAGTATGCCCTGAAATAATTAATAACATATTTCTATTTCCAAGTAATAGTTTTCCAATATTAGAGATATAACTAATAGAGCTAAATTTTATGTCTGCTGAGTTTTTATCAAACTCTAGGTTAGACATTGCTTTTTCCAAAATAGTACTATCCTCTCTACTCAGAATTGGGCAACCATTGTTCATGATATTACCTATAGTATTTGGGCACATATCTTGTGAGTCTGGAACTCCGTCTTTATCAAGATCAGGGCAGCCATTTGCTGTCTTACTCCCAAATAGATTAGGGCATTCGTCATCTTCGTCAAATATACCATCTTTATCAGTATCGATTCTAATTTCTTCTACAATAGGTTCTTCCTTTTTTTCTTCAGCAGGTTTCTTTTTCACCACTTCTTTAGCTTTAATTTCATATTTAAGCGTAAGTTCCGTTGTTCCAGCAGAATATGATGATACTTCGCTAGTATTGAATTCCTGACTAATTAATGTTTTTATATTGTTAAAGTTAATTCCTAGCGTAACTAAAGGGCCAAAGTTTGTGTTTTCAACAAATTTTCCGATATAACCTAGACCAAAATGGATAGTTTTTTTATAACTAAGGTTTAAATTTAAATCAAATTGTGAAGAACCACTTTCAGCTTGTCTATACAGCACAGAAGGCTTTAGTTCCATTTGTGGGTTAACATCGTAATTATAAACTACAAAAGCATAGTAATGCTTTTCTAATATATTTTGTCCTTCGGTAAAGCCAAGATCCGATTCTAAAAGTCCATCAACAGAGGCACCAATTAAAAGTGATTTCTTAGAGAAGGTTGCACCAAAACTTGCACTCGGAGTCCAATTAAATTTATTGTTAAAAAAACCAAAATCTAAAGGTGAGATGTTATTGATTTGATTGTTTTGATACCCTCCGGAAAGGCCATAAAATAAATACGATTCTTTATCTATAACGACACGTCTGCTATAATTTAATTTAAATCCGCTATTAGTAATATTACCAGAGTTATCAGTAAATACTTCCAAACCAAATCCATCGTCTTTAAAGCCTTTATTTATATTAAAGGAAGAACGACCTATTGAAGCCTCAGTAAAATTATACCATTGTTGTCTAGCATTTACTGCGATTGTAGTATGCTGATTTAAACCTGTCATACTTGGGTTAAACATTGTTAGATTCTCATAGTAATGAGAAAGTATGGATGTTTGCTGACTATAACCTACTAAAGGAAATAGTGCAATTATAAAAACTAGTTTTCTTATCATTATTTTAGAAGTGTAATTATTCCTGTTAAATCCTTGTACATAACATTATTAAATTTAATGATGTAATAATAATCTGCACTAGGAACAATGTTTCCGTTAAAATCTGTTCCGTCCCATGAGGGATTTAGCGTCTTATCATGAAATATCTTTTCTCCCCATCTATTAAACACAATTAACTCAACAACATCAGTATAAGTAGACAATGGGCTAAACTCATCATTTATACCATCGTAATTTGGACTAAACGTTGGTTCAGGGTTAACACAATCGTATCCCTCTACAGAATTTATAGTAATGGCTGTATCTAAGCTACAATTAGAATTGAAGTTCAAAGTCAAACCATATTCGCCTGCTGGAATATCATTGAATGTTATTTCTTGTAATCCTGAGATTTGATTCGAGTAGGTTTCATTAGAAAGGGTTGCAGTTACGTTATCTACTGTGTTCAAATTTAAAATCAATTGACCATCATTAGTATAAGAACATTCTGCAGAATTTATTGATGATTCAAAACTCAAATTGTTTGCTTCATTAATCACTACAGTATCTACAGAAAAACAATTGTAGGCATCAATCACTGTTACAACATATTCACCTGGACTGAGGTTATAATTTTCAGTTCCAGATAAGTTGCTATTTTGCCAAAAAATTTCATAAGAAAGTTGGAAGTGATTAACGGATATTAGTACTGATCCGTCTGAAAGGTTAGGACAGCTTTCATCTGTAACTTCATTACTTATTAATATTTCATCTGGCTGGCTAATTACGAATTCTTCGTTGATAGAGCAATTACTTGAATCTGTAACATTAAATATATATGCCCCAGCACTTAATTGGTTAATGTTATTGGTATCAGCGATAAATTCTCCATCAATATCTGTAATCAAAAAAGAGTAAGGTTGGTTACCTCCACTGACATTGAATAATGCAGATCCATAATTTTGACCAAAGCACAAGTTATCTACAAAGAAGCTTTCAATTTGTATTGAGTCAGGCTCGGATAATATTACTTTACTAATGAAATTACATCCTAACTCATCAACAACCTCAACATCGTATGAATTGTTACTGAGACTATCAATTATAATTGAGTCATTTGTTGTGAAGGTCTCTTCATCTATTAAAATATTGTAAGGAAATGTTCCACCAGTAATAAAGAGGCTCAAAGAACCGTCATTTGCTCCCGAACAGCTAATGTTGGAAAAATCAGAATCGACAATTAAAACTTCAGGTTGTTCAATTAATATCGTATCCATATAATCACAATTATTATTATCAATTATAATTATAGTATATGAATTACTTGATAATGAATCTAATGATATAAGATCGAAACTTCCCAGATTATTTTCTTCAAAATAAAAGTCTGATGAATCGTAAATTTTGAATGAGTAAGGACCATTTCCACCATTAATATAAGATATATCAATGGCTCCGTCATCATTTAAATTACATGAAACATTCGTAATATTTATATCATAACTTATTGCTTCAGGCTGACTTAATACAGCCTGACTTGCAAGCGATATACTATTTTGACATCCGTTAACATCATTAACATTCAATTCATAAATACCGGCATATAAATCTTCAATTAAAACTGAATTTTCAATAGAATTAATAATTAAGGTATCAAATTGTGAGGTTATTGTGTAAGTAAAATCAGCTATACCGCCATTAACTTGGGCAAGTAGAGAACCTTCGTTGACACTATTACAGTTAATATCGCCAATAACTTCAAGAGTTGGAATAACTTCTTGAGGTGTGCTAAAGAAATAATTAACGCTTTGAGTACAACCGTTTTCATCTCTTACTACAAAGGTATATTCACCGGATGAAAGATTGGTAAATGTATACTCATTTACAGTATTTGAAGTTTCATAAGACAAGCCGGCGTTAGAAGAGTAATCGTAAGGTCCTACTCCACCTGAAGAATTAGTGTTTAATGAAGCATCATTGATGCTATAACAAGATACGTTAAAGCCATTGTAATCAGATGATGTTGTATAATTATAAAATAATGTGTCTGGTGCAATTAAAACTGTATCTAATTGAATAGAACATAGATTATCATCTACTAAGCTAAACGTATAAGGTCCAGCACTTAAATTTCCTATAGTTTGCCCATCACCAATTGATAGAGTTGTGTCACTATAACTTAATTCATAATTACCAGCCCCACCAGATATATTAAAGCTTATACTTCCATCTTCTGTATCATTACAACTTACGTTATATCCATTTAAGTCAGAAATAGCATCAACATCAAACGTTAGTATATTTGGTTCGTCAACAAAAACTGTTTCAGAAGTCGTACAATTATTCTCATCAACTACATTGATTTCATATGTCCCTGACTGAACAGTTAATGAATCCGATCCATTAGTATTAATGATTGTAGAAGTACTTGAATCAGTAGTGATTTCATAATTAGAAGTTCCTCCAGAAATAGATAGGTATATCATCCCATTAGATTCACCATTACATACAACATCGGCAACTTCTGTTGTAAATACAAGTGGTTCAGGCTGTGTTATTGATATCATCGATGTGGTATCAATACAGTCTTCACCATCTTTTATGTAGATTGTATAAGAACCTACTGCTAAGTTATCAATAGTGAAGTTACTACCCAATATAGTGTCATTGAATGATTCATTATCATTAATTGAGTAAAAATAAGGATAGTGATCATCATTGGTAATTTCAATAGATATTGTACCATCAGAATTTCCTGAGCATAACACATTTGTCGCTAACACATTAGTGTTAATTTCATTATTACCACTTATCAAGACAGAATCTATTAATTCACAATCGTTCTGATCAGAAATAATAAATGTATGGTATCCAGGAGTTAAACCGTCAACCGTAGTCGTATCCAAGCCAGGAAAGTCTAACCAGTTAACTTCATAAGGTGATATTCCTCCAGTAATATTTGAAATATTGGCAAAACCTTCTGTGCAACTTTCAAAAACACCTTCAGAAACAGCATCAATCTGATCTTCTTCATTTACTATAAACGAAGAACTAAGTTGACAGCCATTAGTATCAACAATGTTTACGGAATAAATACCGGCTGTTAAGCCAATGACTTGATTTGAATTAGATAAATCGTTGTTCCATGAATACGAATAATCTCCTGTTCCACCCGAAACATCTAGGCTTATTGAACCAGTATTTTCACCATAGCAACTGATGTTTATTATAGAATCTTGAACAACGATAGGCTCAGGTTCTGCAAGAAATATACTATCCGAAAATGAACAAAGTAAATCATCAAATGCTGTTAAATAATACATTTGAGAACCCACATTTTCAACTATTGATGAAGTAGAAACAATTTCATTATTCTCATTTCTCCACTCATAGTTCAATGGACTAGATCCTCCAATAGCATTTGTAACAATGAGGACACCATCAGTAGAGCCGTAACAACTAGCTTCTAATGAATTTATTTCTAATGAAATAATATCGTTTTGGGTAATTTCAAAAGATTTAGACTGTTGACAATTATTAATGTCAGTAACAACTAGATTATAATTACCTGCTGCCAAAACATTAGGCGAAGACACATCTGTTGGAATATTTACGCCAATAGTATTGTTCCATTCATAGATGAAAGGCGCAGTTCCATTTGTTATAGAAGCTGTTGCTGACCCAACATTTTCACCGAAACAATCAATATTTTGAATATCTAGCACATCTAATAAAAGCTCTGCAGGACTTTCTAAAGTTATGGATGTTGAATTAATACATCCAAAAGTTTGGTCTGTAACTTCTACGGTATATTCTCCAGGACCTAAATTAGATAATGTACTTATTGTTCCTGATTCAGATGCTGGTATTGCAACGCCATTCGCATACCATTGGTAAGTGACAATACTACTAACTTCAGTTCCATCGTCATAAATAAGGTTTGTTTCAAGGCTTGCAAGACTATCACCATTACAAGTGTTAGTGGTAGTTTGAATAATTTGTACTTCAATAAGTGGATTTTGAGAGGAAGGTATTTCCAATTCTGTATTTGGTATTAGACATCCATGATTGTCATATCCACTTAGTACAATAGTACCAGGGTTTAATCCAGTAGCTTGATTTCCAGTTTGAGTTAAAACCTCTCCTTGATTAATTGTCCAAAGGTAGTTTACAGGTAATGCACCATTTGATGATACTTGAGCACTAGCACCACTTGTGTTAGAACACACTGAAGGAGTTGTTATTATATCGACTTCTATTTGATTAGGCTCCGAAATTGAGAAAATTTCAGATTGAGAACAGCCTAAACTGTCAGTTAATTCTAATTGGTAATTACCAGCATTCAACCCACCTAAAGTATCGTCAAAACTTAATGCTACATAATCGTCAAATGCAATTACATTAGACCAAACTTGATTAATATTTCCAACAGTATTAATTGAGCTAAAAGTAGCAGATCCATTACTTCCAAGGTAGCAGCTTGGACCGATAGTATTTAGCTGAATGATAATCGCGTTAGGATCGACAATTTCAAAACTTTCTATAAGTTCACAATCGTTTTCATCAGAAACAGAAAGAGAATAATCTCCAGCTACAAGGTTTTCAGAAAGATAAGAGTTCGAAATCACATTAAAAGTGCTATCTGATAATTGATATACATGACTGCCTGTCCCACCAAAAACCTCTGCGATAACTGATCCATCATTACCGTTATTACAAAGAGGATCGTTTAGAGTAAGATCTATTTCTAAAGGAGCAGGTTCTGTTAGACTTATTGACGCAATGAATGCACAACCTTCATCATTAGTTACTTCTACAGAGTAATTAGCAGGAAATAAATTAACAATTGAAGTTGAGTTACCTCCATCGATAGATGAAATAGCTGCTCCATCTATATACCATTGGAAAGTAACTTCTGAAAAAGGTAAATCCACTTCTGCAGAGACTGAACCATCATTAAGACCATTACAACTAATGTTTGTTGTACTTAGGCTAATAGTAATATCTTCAGGATCAAAAATTTCAAAAATTTCATTTTTCTCACAGCCCAAGTTATCATAAACAATCATACTGTAAGAGCCAGATGTTAAATTGAACACGTTATTTGTATTCATTCCTCCAGGTGACCATAAAAAATTATATCCACCATTACCACCTGAAACATTTGTTGATATCGAAGCGTCGCTAGAGTCTTCGCAAGATGGTGGTGTAATAGATGAACTTACTGTTATTTCTGATGGGTTGCTTAAAGAAAAGTATGTTATTGATTCACAGTTTTCAGCATCTTTAACAGACACATAGTAATCCCCTTCACTTAGTTGATCGATTAATAAGATGTTGATTATGGTGTCGTTTAATGGTAATAATTCGCCAACTTCATACCAGTTAATTTCATATGGACCTACACCACCACTAATACTTAAGGAAGCACTTCCTGAATTATCATCGTAACAGAATGGGTTATTAGTATTTACATTAACTTGTATTGAATCAATAGCTTCTACTTCTACCGTAAAAATTTGAGCACTAGTAGTAGGAGAGTTACATCCGTTGGCATCAGAAACAATTAAGGGGTATGTTCCCGCTTGTAAACCAATACCAGAAAGTGTCTGCTCAATTCCTCCGTTTTCAAAAGAAAAGAAGCCTTCGTATCCAAAGAAATTAATATCGTAAGCAAAACTGCTATCATAGGGCGTTCCGCCAGTAACCGTTATATGTGCTTGAGGGTTATAAGTTGAAAAGCAGTCAGCACCATCAACTGTATAGCTGTAATTTATTGGCGCTGGGTTTATAATTTCAAAATTAGCCATTGAAAGACATCCTCCAGTTTCTTCAACGATTATGTTGTAGTTTCCTTCACCCATTGATGTGAAACTAAGCGTATTATTATTTGTAAAGTATTCCTGGATTAAAAAGTCGCCATCGTATACCTTAACATTATATGGAGCTTGACCTCCACTAAATGGAGCTGAAGAATAAAATTGTCCATCTTGAACATTATGACATGAAGGCTGAATACCATCTAATGTACCAATTGAAAAATTACAATCTTCTTCGTTAATAATAAATTGATCAAATGATACACAACCATTATTGTCAGTGACTTCAATACTGTAGAATGTACCGCCACAAAGGCTATCGATTATTAAATCAGTATCTCCTGTTGACCAATTGTAAGTAAATGGTAATTCGCCCGCAACTGATGTTACACTTGCAATACCATTACATATTCCAAACGGTACGGATGTAGAATTTGCAACACTTATTTCGAACTCATCTGGACTGGTTAGAGTTAAATTCCCAATGCCTAATGATTGTGATTGAACATAGCAACCTAAGTTATTTTCAATAGTGAATGTATAACTACCATCACATAAATTATTGATGCTATTGGAATTACCAATAACAATAGAGTCACCTAACTCATACCAATTAAACATTTCATTAGCAAGGTTACTTGTATTAACCGTAAATGAACCATCACAAAAATCATTACAACTTATCTCATTAGAAGAATAAAAGTTGTACTCAATTAATTGTGGTGAGTTAAGTGTAATAAAGAAAGGATTAGAAGTACAGTTAGTCTGATCTTCAATAGTTACTTCATAAACTCCAGGAGCTAAATTTTCAGGATTTTGAATTGACGGAATTGTAATGTCTGCCCAATAATATTGATACAAGCCTGTTCCATTAGTATTTCCCCCCTGAGGAATAATAGTAATTTGCCCATCTGAACTTGTGCTGTTTGTACCTTCTTCACAATTTGGATGTGTTAATAATGTATCCGCTAAAATAATTTCAGTGGGTTCGTAAATGCTGTAATAAAAAACCTCTGTACAAGAAGATGAGTCAGAAATAGTAACTATATATTCACCGCTAGAAAGATTATAAGGGTTAACAGGACTTAAATCTAACCCTTGCCAACTAATTGCATATGGTGGTGTTCCACCACTAATATCTGTCAAAGGGTCAATAATAATTTTTCCATCATTTAAACCAAAACAACTTACATCTACAAGAGTTGGGTTTACTGTAATTGTTTCAATTTCAGGAACAATTAAATTATACTCTTTCAAACAGCCTGAACTTCCTTCTACAATCAGAGTATACTCATTAGCAGGAAGTGTTAAAGGTAAGCTTAGTGAAGATGTAATAGATGTATTTGGTAAAATGGTATCGTTAACACCATCATTATCAATATCACCAAGCATAAAGCAATTATAAGGAGCTATGCCACCAGTTACTGTAAAATTAAATACTGCATTTTCACCAGAACAATTAGGAAGCTGAATATTTGGAATGATATTAATAGCACATGATGGCTCGTTAACATCAAAAATTTGCGAATCTGTACATCCATTATTGTCTGTAATAACCAATGTATAAAAACCTGAATATAGGTTATTTATATCTTCAGAATCTGATGAGAATCCATCAGGTCCTATCCAACTGAATTCAAAAGGACTAGCTCCACCATTTACTGATATATCTATTGAACCGGTATTTGAGCCATAAGTCAAAACATCTATTGTACTTGAAAATATATTAATTTGAGAAGGCTCAAACACATTTTGCTCAAACAATAAATTACAACCATCCGAATCAATTAATTCAAAGTCATAGCTTCCAGCAACAAGATTATTCACAAAATGAGTAATGCCTTCTTGAGTACTTGTAGTATCTTCTTCAAAAATGACAAGATATTCACCTGTTCCTCCTGAAAAATCCAATAAGATTTGTCCGTTAGAAGTAAGATTACCTCCTGTTAGATCAGCATCATTACAACTTGGGACGACAATCGTAGAGTTATATACAAGTGCCGAAGGTTGACTAATCGTATCAATAATTGTCTTCTGACATCCGCTAGAATCAGTAAGAACTGAATTGTATATTCCTGATGCTAAATCAACAACTGAGTCAACAACTATTTGAGAGTTAAAACTAATGGTGTACGGCGGATTAGTACTAGTGTAGTCAAAGTATATAGCTCCGTCATTAGCCTGGTTACATGATAAATCAATAATATTGGTAGTGAACTCTAAGTCTAAAGGATTTTCAAAATAGAAAGAGGTATCAAATTCACAGTTATTTTCATCTGTAATTAAAAGATTATAATTACCCCAAGACAAAGCTGTTACAACATTTGAATTATATATTGTTCCTAAAGAATCGGTAATAGCATATGTGTATAAACCTGTGCCACCAATTGCAGATACTTCGACGTAACCATCGTTTAAATTGTAACAAGATGGTGGGGTGAATATTTCATCAGGAGCTAAATCAATTTTGTTAGGTTGTGATATAATCCTGTTAGATAAGAATGAACTACAATTATTATCATCAATTATGTTAAGACTATAAACTGATGGACTAAGGAAAGAAGGGTTGGCTTCATTATAAACTACTCCAGAAGTATCTGTCCAGAAGTAATTGTAAGGAGTAGTTCCTCCTATCACAATCGTGTTAAATATTGAGCCGTCATCGGCTCCATAGCAACTAACATTATTAACGGATGCGCTAACAAGGTTAAATGGATTAGGCTGAGTAATTGAAAAACTATAATTTTTTTCACAAAGGCTATCACTAACATTTAGATTGTAATTACCTGCTATAAGATTACTAATAGTAGAATTAAATCCTATTGTATCACCACTATTGTTGGTCCATATATAGTCTAGATTGCCTTGACCCCCTGAAAAAGTTGTTAGTATAGAGCCGTTATTTTGACCATAACATAACACATTAATAATAGTAGTATCGACAAGAATAATATCTTCAGGTTCATTAATTTCAAATGTTAATGGGTTTAAGGAATTATCACAGCCATAAATATCACTAACGTAAAGGGCATACGAACCTTCTAATAAGTTGAATATAGTATAAGAAATGGAATCTAATATGTCGCTATCAGGCTCTAATAGCGTACTAACACCATCACGAAATAATTGAAGACTATAATTTGGATTTCCTCCAGTGAATTCAAGGTCTACTGTTCCGTCACCAAATCCATAACAGCTAATATCATTAACATCAAAAATAGTTCCGCCTACGCTATCAGGATCAGTTATATTAAAGCTGGTATTAATAAAACAGCCATTTTGATCCAAAACAATAAGACTATAATCTCCAGCAACTAAATTATTAGTATTCGAGGTGGATGTACCTGTAGGCCATTGGTAGAAAATTGTACCAGTTCCACCACTCACACTGTAAGCCACATTTGCTGTTTGTCCAGGGCAATTTGGTGTAGCTGTCGAAACTGTATAGCTTAACTCCTCAATTGGATCAAGAGTTATACTGAAATCCGTGGCGCTTAAGCATCCCTCAGAATCTTGAACAAAA
>MDSV01118931.1_pt1 | contig 15337 bp, 5 predicted proteins | sample 810851 | NCBI WGS metagenome assembly MDSV01 (sample SAMN05326640, study PRJNA326480) | marine metagenome | isolation source: seawater | place: Atlantic Ocean: North East | collected 2012
AATATACAAATGAGCCATATGCAATTGCTAAAATTGCAGGATTGAAAATGTGTGAAAGTTACAATATACAGTACGGTACAAACTTTATTTCTGTAATGCCTACTAATTTATATGGATACAACGATAATTTTAATTTGGATACATCACATGTTCTTCCTGCTATTTTTAGAAAAATATATTTAGGAAAATGTTTACAAGAAAATAATTGGGATGCTATTATAAGAGATATTAATCAAAGACCATTAGACCAAATAATTGATTTGTCATCCAATATACAAGTTTTAGCTGGATTAGAAAAGTATGGTATAAATGAAAATTCAATAGAAATATGGGGTAGTGGTAAACCACTAAGAGAATTTTTATGGGCAGATGATTTAGCTGATGCATGCCTTTATCTAATGGAAAAGATTAATTTTAAAGATTTATATGAGAACAATAAAGAAATTAGAAATACTCACATAAATATTGGATCATCAGAAGAAATTTCAATCAAAGATTTAGCTATATTAATTAAAAATATAATTGGATATAAAGGAGAGTTTATTTATAATACAAACAAACCTGATGGTACGTTCAAAAAATTAATTGATAATTCAAAAATAAGCTTTCTTGGATGGAAGCACAAAGTTTCTTTAAAAGAAGGTATTGAACGAATCTACAACTGGTATATTGAATAAAGTATTTGTTTTTATACTTTTGCAATTATGAGAGGATATTCTAAATACTTTTGGGTCATTCATTTTTTAGGGGATATTGTTCTAGTAAATTTTTCTTTTTTCCTTACATATTATTTAAAATTTGGCTCCTTTATTTTTGAAGATAATTATAGATTTTTAGTTGTAATTTTTAATGCTGTTTGGATATTAGTAGTTTTAATGTTGAGTCTATATCAATTGAAACGAATTAGAAGAATAGATAGAATATTATTTAATTTATTTAAAGCCTTTATATTTAATTCTTTAATAATTAGTGCAATTTTATTTTCTTTAAAAGCATCTCATTTTTCTAGAGAGCAATTATATGCTACATATATCCTTTTATTTTTCTTAATTATTTTTTGGAGATTTTTTATGCTAAAAATAATTATGATTTATAGGCGTTCTGGTTATAATTATAGAAGTGTCGTTATAGTTGGAGGTGGAGGCGTAGCTCATCAACTTTACAATTATTTTACTTCGGATGATGTGCTTGGAGTAAAACTTTTAGCTATTTTTTTTGACAAGAATATAAAGTTTAATTTAAAAAATAATATTTTTCAATCACATCTAGACAAAATAAATGATTTTGTTCTAGAACACAATGTTGATGAAATTTATTATACATTACCATTAACAAATACAAACAAGATCAAAAGTTTAGTAGAATGTTGTGATAAAAATATGATTAGATTTAGAGTTGTGCCTGACTTTCGAGCTTTTATTTTTAAAAGAGTTAATATAGATTTTTTTGATGATGTTCCAATTATTACGCTAAGAGATGAACCTCTAACTGATTTTGTAAATAGAGTAACTAAACGAATATTTGATATATTATTTTCATTTTCAGTAATTTTATTCATACTATCATGGCTTTATCCACTAATTGCAATAATTATCAAATTAAATTCCAAAGGTCCAGTATTATTTAAGCAAAAAAGATCAGGTATAGATAATAATGAATTTGTTTGTTACAAGTTTAGATCAATGACTGTCAATAAAGATTCAGATAGTAAACAAGCTACTAAAAACGATATGAGAATTACAAGAGTTGGAAAGTTTTTAAGGAAAACATCTCTAGATGAATTTCCTCAATTTATTAATGTTCTTCTTGGAGATATGTCAATAGTTGGACCTCGACCACATATGATTAAACATACAAACGAATATTCAGTGTTAATTCAAAAGTATATGGTTAGGCAATTAGTTAAACCAGGTATAACTGGTGCAGCACAAGTTAGAGGTTTCAGAGGAGAAACAAAATCTTTAAATGATATGGAAGGAAGAATTAGACTTGATGTTTGGTATATTGAGAATTGGTCACTATCATTAGACATAAATATTATTTTTAAAACTATATGGAATATCTTCAAAGGGGATGATAAAGCATTTTAAGATATTATTTTTTTTATTAATCTTTACTAGCACATGTTTTAGTCAAACAAAGTCTTTAAATTTTAAAAATGACACGTTATTACTACATCCAAAATTTTCTGCATTTAGCTCCTTTGAAAAAGAAAACAATAATGTATTTCTATTAGGCATTTCTTTAAAATTAAAACACAATCAAAAAACAAATTTTAACATTACATATGATTATCTTAAAATTGATAATATTAAAATAATTAAAAATTATTACGATTCATTGTCAATATATCCCAACTTTAACGATAAGAATGTAAGATTACGTTATAGTATCAATCATCAGTTTAATTCGTTATTTAATATACAGGCAGGAAAGGGAAACAACTTTATTGGAGATGGTTATAGATCATTATTGCTGTCAAACAATCAGGCTCCATATTCTTATATAAAATTAACAACAAAATTTGGAAAAGTTATTTATACGAATTTGTATTCAACCTTATATAATCTTAATGACAATAATTTAAATAAAAAATTTTCTGCTACACATTATTTAAATGTCGATATAAATTCTGGTATAAGTATTGGAATTTTTGAAAGTGTACTTTGGCAATCCAGAATAGGAGTCTACAATACAGGGTTTGAAATAGGTTATTTAAATCCTATTATATTTTATAGACCTGTAGAGTTTTCAATGGGCTCAAACAAAGGAAATGCATTAATGGGTCTAAATTTTGCTGTAAAAATTAAAAATCATAAATTATATGGTCAATTTTTATTAGATGATTTAAATATATCAAGACAAAAAGACTCAGATGAAGAAAATTATTCATCTGGTTTTTTTCAAAATAAATATGGATATCAATTAGGAGTTAGCTTTAATTATAAAAACCTAAACTATAATTTAGAATATAATCAAGTACAACCATACACTTATGCTCATAAGATTCCTTTTCAAAATTACTCGCATATAAATCAAGCCTTAGCTCATCCACTTGGTGCTAATTTTAAGGAGGTTATAAATATTGTCAAGTTTAAAAAAGAAAATTTTTTCATAAGTTTAAGTTCTAAATTTATCAAAATTGGTTTAGATTCTGTAAACTCTCATTTTGGTCAAAATATTTTTATTTCTGACTTGAACGCAAGTAATGATGGAGCTCAATATTCTTTTGGAAATTATAATGGTCAAGGTATTTTAACATATATGTATGTTTTTGAGCCTGAGATATCTTATAAGTTAAAGCACTTTGATATTTTTTCATCTATCTATTATATAAATAAGAAGTCTGATCTTATAGATCAGACTTCAATTTATGTTTTAATCGGTATTCGAAATATACCTTTTTCAATATTTCCTTTTTAGAATTCTACTTTTTCTCCCTCTTTGTATGAAATAATGTAAGGATCTTTATAACCAGATTTTTTCATTTTCTTTTGATAGGCTATAGCCTCTTGAAGATTTTCAAATATACCAGCTAAATATGTTGTTTTAGTATCACTTATTGGAATGATGATAATATTTTCTTGCTCAAAAAGTCCAGCAGGAGTATCAAATTCACCGTATGTGCCTAAATGAACTCTAAAGATACGAGGTTCACCTCCTTGTGCAATTTGTTCTTCTCTACTAAACGATTTAATCAACTCATTTCTTGCTTTTTCATATGCATTTTGAGCGCTTTTGGCTTTTGAATCTTCGTTTATTTCTTTATAAACATAAATTAGACTTTCATGTGCTGGTAAAAATAGTTTGTCATGCTTTATAGTCCATCTAAGATATTTGATAGCTTTATCCATAAACTCTTTCTTAGTATTTTTACTTTTTTGAGTAGCACCAAACGTATAGTAAGCTACAGCTAAATTATAAGTCCAATCTCTTTTGTATTTTCCTTCTTTGAATATCTTTGGTGTAATATATTTCAAGTATCGTTTAGCTTGATTTGCACCTCTTTTATCACCTGTAGACAAGTAAGCAATAGCTAAGTTCGCTCTTATATGCGATAAACCATTTTCACTAATTTTTCCTCTTTTGAGATTTTTTTCAGCGTTTTTTAATTTGCTTTGAGCTAATGAGTATTCTTTATTACTTAATGCTTTTGTTCCATCATTATATTGATCAACACCCTCTTGAACTTTACTTGTATTTCTATCGTTTAGATTGTTAAGTTTATTCCCTTCATATTTTAAAGGGTCTTCTTGAGTTACAATTCTTAAGTTTAGAATATCTGGTTTTATTCCTTTTGCTGGAAATACTTTCTTTTCAATTTTTTTTCTTTCTGAAGCGCCACTGTTGCTTTTTTTGGCTTGAATTTGTTTAACTCTAGTTTGCCTAGCTTGAGCATTATGCATTCTTTGTTTAACTTTTTTTGCATTACTAAGATTTCCTGTGTTTTTGTAAATTTCTTCAAGTGTAACGTACGCTTGATAGTTATATTCATCATCTCTTATTATCTGAGACAATAATGATGTTGCTTCACTTTTTTTATTTGTTTTGGACCATGCAACTGCAATATTGTAAGTCCATTTGTTATCTGAATAAATTGTATTTGTTAATTTACTTAAAAATTTTTCTACAACTGCAAGATCACCTTTATTTCCAGTGTGTGCGTAACAGAGTGCAAGGTTTGCATTTATATAATTTAAAGCATCATCATTTAGTTTTGCTCGTTTGTAATCTTTCATTGCCGCATTAAAGTCTATTATAGCTTCTGAATACTCTTTATTTTTCATTTTAGAAAATGCGCTAGTGTAGTTTTGTTCAGCTGTAGTAAGCAGTTTTGCTGTCCTTTTTGGAATCTCTTTTCCAGCGAATTCAGTTACTTTATCAATATCGGATATTGGAGTCCATGAATATGGAACTAAATTTTTTACATCAACACTATCTATAACTATTGTTGCATGTAAAAACTGTGCTGAAAGTAAAAAAGATATGAAAATTAAGTATTTTGTTTTGATCATTTTATTTGATTTTATAAATTTTTTGCAAATTATGAAAAATTATTTAAGAATTATTTTTCGTTTGATAATTTCATTATTAATATTTAATTTAATGTAGTATGTTCCTTTGGTAAGATGAGATAAATCTAATGATTTATATTTATTTAAATTATTGTCATTTAAAACTAATTCACCTAGGTTATTATAAATTAGTACTTCACTAATATTTTTCTCACTTTCAACAAATAAATATCCATTTGTTGGGTTTGGATATATTTTTAACAAATTATCATCAATTAAATTATTGTTTAATACAGTTAGATTATAGAACGCAGTATCTGAAATACATCCTTGATTGTCTGTTACAATAAGCCAATACTGACCATTGCCTTGAGGTAAAATACTTTGAGTGGTTTCATTAGTGTTCCATTCATAGCTGGCAACTATTATTCCAGTAGGTTGAGTTTGACCTTTTGATAAATTGACTCCATCAAATACTATCTCTACCAAGAAAGGTGTGTTGTTATCTTTTACTGTAACTGAAATACTATCTACACATCCGGAAGGTCCATGAGTAATATAACAAGTATATGTTCCAGACTCTAAATTGGTCGGATTATTACCATTGAATGGAAATGGATCAATATTTGGCCATGAATATGAAACTGGCCATTGTGAGCCAGATACTTGTAGATTTCCATAATATCCCGAAGCATCAACAAATGCTGAACCATCATTTGGATTATTAAAACATGATGGAGTTATGCTACTTATAGAATCAATATTTAATACTGGAGCATCATAAATAACTAAATTATTAATTGTTGCTTGACAACCACTAGTGTCAGTGAATGTTATGTTGTATGTTCCTGGACATAATGCGCCATTTACTGCACCACCTGACCATTGTTCCCATGATGGGTTAGGCACACCATTTGCACCATTAAATTGAAAAATAACATACCCATCACAAGTGTCATTACAACTAATCGTATCTGCGTAGTTTATAGGATTATCTAATGTAACGGTAAAAGTATTTGCATTATCTATAAAAATATCAATACTTGTTTCACAGCCTAGCGAATCAATAACTTCTAAGGTATAGTTACCTACACTTAAATTAGTAAATATTTCATTGTTTTGTTGTGAAGCAAATTGATCAATAGAAAAACTAAATGGAGCAATTCCCCCTTCAATATTTACTAAATCAATAGAACCATTACTAAAGTTGTTGCAGCTTACATCTGAGGTAATTGCGGAAGATATCCACATTGAATCTGGTTGATTTAAGGTAATAGAATCGTATGCAATACATCCATTTGCATCTGTTACAGTTAAATAATGAGTACCTTCATATAGGAATGTGCTTATATTATTTGAATTATTACTCCACAAAAATTGATATTGTAATGTTCCACCATATGTATACGCTGTTGCCTGAGCAGTTTCACCATAGCATATAATATTGTCTACAAAAATATTTACGTCTAGACTATCTGGTTCATAAATATCAAACGTAAACATCGAAGTATCTGAACTAGTAATAATGTGTAGTGTGTAAATACCACCACATAAATTGTATAAATTTTGATCTTGTGAGTTAAATCCGTTTGGACCTGTCCATAAAATAGAGAAAGGTTCAGTAGGGGATAAAACAGGATTTATAATAATATTTGCATCACACTCTCCAAAGCAAGAAGTAGTAAAAGTAGTTTGAACGCTATCAACATTTACAGTTACTGCAGCAGGCTCAGAAATTAGAACAAAGAATGTGTCAGAAAAACATCCAACTTGATCATTTACAATTAAATAATATGATCCTGCGAATAAGTTAAATATATTTTGATTTGAGCTTGTAAATCCATTTGGACCGTACCAGTTGTAATCATAAATACTATCTCCTCCACTGACTTGAATAGTAATTGCCCCATTTGCCAATCCGTTAACAGTAACGTTAGCAATTGAATCAACAAGTACTATAATCTTGTCTGGTTGTGAGATGGAAGCAGTTTCGTAATTTATACACCCATTTGCATCTGTCACAGTAAGGAAATAATTACCGTCACATATATTTTTGAGAGTGTCATTTGTTCCTACTAAATTTGAACTATTATCAAACCATTCATAGATATAAGGAGCAGTTCCAGAGTTGCTTCCAAAATTAGATAAATTATTAGCAATAATCATTCCATTACAATAATCAAAGCAACTAACGTTTATAGAATCCATATTTGTTTGAAGAGCAAATGCAGACTCAATAATTTGAAAAGTTTCGGTAAATGTACAGTTAAAGCTGTCAATTAAATTTGCAGTGTACCACCCAACAGATATTGAATCAACATATGTTGATGTATCTCCATTTGACCAACTAAAAGTATATGGAGCAAAACCTCCTAAAATTGTATCAATGCTGATCCATCCGTCACTGTATCCTTTACAGGAAATATTTACTCCATTATAATCTGAAACACTTGATACAAAGTGTAAACTATCAGCAAGATGAAGAATTTCTACAGAGTCAATATAAACACAACCATTATCATCAGTAATGCTATAGGTGTGTACTCCAGCAGGATAGTCAATAAAACTATAATTTACTTGTCCTCCAGAAAGAAGAAATAATGTGCTCAATGTATTATCAAATAATTCGTAATCTGTTATACCTCCGCTAATTGTTAGTTGAGCAAAACCAGTAAAGTCACCCCAACATTCAACGTGTTGTATGCTATCAATTGATACAGATATAGCATCAGGTTGGCTTATGCTTATGCTATCATTTTTAATACATCCAAGACTATCAGTATATTGAAGTATATGTGTCCCAGCAGTAAAACCTGAAAGAGTAGTAACGTTTGAAATTAGTGGGTTAATAATAGTAGATGACAGTCCAAGAGCTGGGTTAATCCATTGCAATAGGTAACCACTAGTTCCAGGAACACCCCCTGTCACATTATTACTATTAATTTGAATTTCACCAGTAGAATCACCATGGCATAAAATATTTGATATATTATATGTAGCTTGTATCTCTGTATTCGTATTAATAAAAACAGAATCGGTAAGTATACAGCCATTATCATCTGTGATGTTAAAAATATTATATCCGCCAACAAGATTAGTAGCTAAGTTGGATGTGATCCCATTTTCCCATTGTAAAATATATGGAGAAACACCTCCACTGATATTACTAATTTCAGCAGCTCCAACCGAATCACCAAAGCATTGGATATCATTTATAACATTAATATTGACAGCAATAGCAGATGAAGGCTGGCTAACTAAAATAGAATCTACATATGTACAGTTGTTTGCATCTGTGACAGTACAGTAATACATTCCAGCGGAAAGATTTGTTATAGTTGAGTTTGTATCTCCATTATTCCATAAGTAGTTGTAAGGAGGTACTCCATCTGTAACTACAAATGTTGCTGTTCCTGTAGAACCGCCAAAACAAAGAACATCGTTGTGGTATCCAATCATAGTTACTGGAGTTGATGGAGCTAAAGTTATAGAATCAAATACACTACAACCATTTAAATCAGATACTAAATACGGATATGTGCCTGTTGTTAAAGAACTATTATTAACTCCAAACCAATTAATATTATATGATGGAACTCCTCCACTTATTATTAATTCTGCTGAAAATAATGGAGAACTGGTATCGCAATTAAGCTGAGTAATAGAATCTTGAACCATAATTTGGCTAGGTTGGGATAAATCTATTAACTGAGTGCTTGTACAGTTGGCATCATCAGTAGCTATTACTGTATATGATCCAGCGGAAAGATTTGAAACGGTATCATTAGTGCTATTTAAGCTTGGCCAATTATATGTAATTGTGCCAGTACCACCGCTAGTAGATATATAAATCTCACCATCATTTTGACCAATACAAGATATTTCAAATCCATTATAATTAGTTGTATTTATAGTCCAATTAATTGGACTAGGGCTAGTTAAATTAATAGGTCCAAATGTAGTTGAACAGTTTAAGATATCATTTATGGTGATAGAATAATTTCCAGCAGATAAATTTGACAAATCTTGAGTTGTTTCTCCGTTACTCCAATTGTATGAATAATTTCCGTTTCCACCAGTAACATCTATATTGATACTTCCGTTAGGATTTAAACAATTAGTAATGTTACTCGAGCTTATTAATGTAATGTTTAGAGAGTTTGGTTGATTAATATTTATAGATCCATTTATTGAACATTGATTAAAATCTAGAATTTGGTAAGAATAATTTCCAGCAGATAAAGATGTAGTATCAATACCAAACCAATTTGTTGAATATGGTAGAGTTCCACCTGAAATGCTTGTTATTTCTGCTGTTCCATCACTGCCTCCATTACAACTAACATCAGTACTGCTACTAATTACTGTTAATGGGTTAGGTTGATTAATGTTTACACTGCCACTAGATGAGCAGCCATTGTCATCCGATACATTGTAGCTGTAAGATCCGGCATTCAAGTTGTTTGTGTCCACTCCAAACCAATCAGTACTGTAAGGTGGTACACCTCCTGAAATACTTGATATTTCTGTTGTTCCATCACTGCCTCCATAACAACTAACATCAGTACTACTAGCTATAGTATTGAGAGGATTTGGTTGATTAATAGTTATAGATCCATTTATTGAACATTGATTAAAATCTAAAATTTGATAAGAATAATTTCCAGCAGATAAAGATGTCGTGTCAATACCAAACCAATTTGTTGAATATGGTAGAGTTCCACCCGAAATACTTATTATTTCTGCTGTTCCGTCATTTCCTCCATTACAAGAAACATTATTATTACTACTAATTGCTGTTAATGGGTTTGGTTCACTAATTAAAATATTATTTACGTTTGTTGTGCAACCATTTGCATCAGTTACATTATAAGGGTAGTTTCCAGCACTGACACCAATAGGAGTGGTATAGGAAGACCCAAGTACTGGAGCAGTTAATCCAAAAGCGTTAAGGGTATATGTTTGTGTGCCTCCGTTGATATACACAGTTGCCCCACCATCATTTCCGCCATTACAAGAAACATTTGTAGAAGAATCTGTTGCAATTAGTTCTGTCGGTTCATCAATAAATACACTACCACTATCTGAACATCCATTGTCATCAGTAACTATATATGGATATGTTCCAAAACTTAAGTTATTTTCATCAGCTCCAAACCAATTAGTATTATAAGGTGTGTTACCCCCTGAAATTGATAATGATGCTGTTCCACTATTTCCACTATAACACAATACATCAGTTGTTGAACTACTTACTACAATAGCTGATGGCTCTGTAATAGTTACACTTCCACTATCGGTACATCCATTATTGTCAGTAACTGTAAAGAAAAAGATACCAGCAGTCAAGTTATTTGTGTCAACTCCAAACCAATCAGTATTATAAGGAGGAACACCTCCACTAATACTGTCTATTTCAGCTGTTCCATTACTACCACCATTACAAGAAACATTAGTTGTTGTAATAGAAAAATTTAACGCGCTCGGTTCACTTATTGTAATTGATTCACTTGTAGTACAATTGTTTAAATCGGTTATGGTACATGTTTGTATACCGGCGCTTAATGTAGTATTTAGGCTATCAGTACTACCATTTGACCATAAATATGTTCCTTGAAGAGAAGATCCCGCAATATTAATAGAATAATCCTCAGTAGCTCCATACCATGGTTGATTCCAACTACCATTTTGTCCAAAATCACCAACTGCGCAAGCATCTACTGGATTATCCGGGAAGCTAGAATTTCCAATTTGTGCTTGAGATACAATTCTCATCCTTGTAGCGCCCCCAGTGGCATTAATTGGGACATTTATGTTTATCGTTTCAAATAACGGAGATTGGGTACCTCCAAATGTTTCTATTTTTTCATTAACATCATCAAAATCTCCGTCTTGATTCCAGTCGATAAAAACACCAACAGAGTCAACTTGAAACTGTCCTGGAGTACAGGTTCCTGTATTAACAGTTAATACATAATTTTGACCAGGTGTCAAAGTGGCACTAAGCGATGTATAATCTTCATATAAATCACATAATCCACTAGTGTTATTATTTATATTTGCCCCATTATCACCAACTAAATAAACTAATTCTATATTACTATATGGCGCATTTAAATCACCTGCTATCGAATTACAATATGTTAAATTTGATGTACCACCACTGCAAGTACCATTTACAATTGTGGCAAGTACGCTTCCATTACTTCCGCCATTGCAGCTTACATCATTTACAAGTGATAGACAAAGTGTAGGGATGAAAGGGTTATCAACTATTGTAGCGGTTTCAAAAAGAGAATTACATCCATTATCATCAGTTACTGTGATGCTGTATGTTCCAGCGCACAAATCACTGGCAAGTGATCCAGTATAACCCCCTTGGTTCCAAGTAAATGAGTATGGAGGATTCTCACCACTTACTGTAATTCCAAATGTACCATTACAAATAGTAGGATCGCAAGAGGTGTTATCTGATGAAAAAGTAGAATCAATATTTAAAGGAAGAGGTTCAGAAATCGTAATACTAAGCGGTATAACATCGGAGCAATTTAAGTCTATAACATTTATAAGGTAAGTATCTGCAGTTAGGTTATTTGCACTTGATCCATTTAAAGATGTATGAGATATCCAGTTATAATCATATGATCCACTTCCATTTGTTGTAGTAATTGAAATTGCTCCATCATTACCTCCGCTACATGTAACATTATTGGAAGTGTATGAAGCCGTAATTTGTAAAGGCTCATTTATTGAAACAGAATCTACTGCAGTACATCCTGTTGATAAATCAGTTGCAGTAATTGTGTATGTGCCAGCTGTTAAAGATTGAATATTTTCAGATGTTTGACCATTAGACCATAAATAATCATAATTTCCGGATCCTGAACTAACTACGACAAGTGCATCTCCATCATTTCCTCCAAAGCATGTAGCGTCGTTTGAGATAATGTTGTCAATAGTAAAAGTTGAACAATCAATAAAATTAATTTCGACTGTATCTGTACTTGAAAGTGTATCTTGAATATTACCTAGTGAATCTACTTCGTAAGTGGTCCAAGCTGCTGAATATATCCCATAAGGAGCTCCATTAGGTGGACTGTTATTTGGATTCATAAATCTAACTTGTACTGGTATTGTTTGAGCAACACTACCACTTTGAAATTCATATCCAGTTGAGTCGTGAGTACTGTTACTTGTAGGGCTCCAGTAACCATATACATTGCCATTATTATCTACATCATATGGAATATTTGCCCAAAATAAAACAACCGGATTGTACCATTCAATAATAATGTCACCCTGACTGATAGGAGAATTGTTATTTGAAATAATAAATTGTGGCCTTATATTTAAATCACATGTTCCAGTATTGTCTAAAGATAGGGAACATATTGAATTTTGCATATATCCTGTTTGTGGATTTGGATCAAAAGGAGATATTGTTTGTGATAGACTTGAGCTACAAGCACCTGTTGTTGAGAAGTCTGGGCCATTTATCCAAGTTCCTGTGCTACCACATTTAATTCTCCAATTATATGTTGTATTAGAGGTTAAATTATTAAGATTGTAATTTTGAGATCCTCCAGTATTTGTAACTGTTATTGGTGAATTTTGACCCCATGCTGCGCCATTTTCTCTATAACGTAAAATATAACTTCCTGCTGAACACCCTCCATTGTCCCAGTTGACAATTGCATTGTTAGAGGTAATATTGCTAGTACTAAGGTTAGTCTGACTAAAGAGATTTGGGCTGTTTATTATTATTGTAAAAAGAAATAGTAAAACTTTTTTCATATATTCTAGTTTAGTTCTAAAGTCGCAAATATATAAAAACTTTACTAGATGTTAACAGCTTATTAATGTTGTGAGTTAACTTATGATATTTGTTTCGTAATTTGTTTTTTTATAAATTGCACATCCATTACAAAATTTACGACACATGAAAAATATTGTTTCAGCCCTAATAATTGTAATTTCTATTTTTACAGTTACTAATTCTAACGCTCAAATTATTGAAAAACAAGCAAACAAAAAACAACTTACTAACGGTAAAAAGTTAGTCTCTATCTCTAACAAACAAAAACTAAATCTTAAAAAAATTAATCCTACAACACAAAAGCTAAATAAAGTTGAATTAAAAAATCAAAAAAATAAGACAAAGAAAAATATAAGAAAAAATAAGTATAATAGTAAATCAGTAACAAAAAATCCAAAACGTGAAAATGAATAGTTACAAATTTATTTTATTTTCATTTATCTTTTGTTGCTTTTTATCATTTGAGAGTTTTGCTCAGTGTTCAAGCAATGAGGTTGAAATAGTAATTAACATAACAACGGATTCATACCCAGGAGAAACTTCTTGGCAACTAGTTGATCAGAACGGAAACGGTTATACTAACGCTACACAATTAACTAGTGCTAATACAACATATACATGGAATATTTGCGTGCCAAATATAAATTGTTATGATTTTACAATTTTTGATTCATGGGGAGATGGTATTTGTTGTAGCTATGGAAATGGGTCTTACAGTGTATCTTATAATGGTACTGTTATGGCCAGTGGTGGTTCATTTGGAACATCAGAGACAACTTCGAATATTGGAAGTTGCTCTGCAATTCCCTGCTCTTCATCGGAGTCTAGTGTAACTTTGAATATGTATGATTCTTATGGAGATGGTTGGAATGGGAATACTTGGACTGCTACTTCAATAAATAATCCTGCAAATTCTTTTAGTTTTACTTTAAATTCAGGTTCTTCTGGTTCTTCAACTTTTTGTTTGCCAAATGATTGCTATAACATTGAATGTAATGGCGGTTCATGGCAATCTGAAGTTAGTTGGGATTTGGTTGAAAATAGTACAGGAAATACCATGCTTAGTGGAGGAGCTCCATTCAACCAAATGCAATTTCCTGTTGGAACAAGTTCATGTTCAAATAATCCACCAGCTTGCTTATCCAACGAAGAAGAGGTTGTAATAACTATAACAACAGATAATTATCCAACAGAAACTTCATGGCAGTTAGTTGATCAAAATGGTGGTGGATTTTACATAAACGCTGGTGATTTAACTATTCCAAACAATACATACACATGGACATTTTGTGTTCCAGACACCAATTGTTATCAGTTTACTATATCTGATGTATTTGGAGATGGTATATGTTGTAATTGGGGAAATGGTTCCTATAATGTGACATATGCATCAACAACTGTTGCAAATGGTGGTAATTTTGGTTCTTCTGAGACTATTTTTAATATAGGCAATTGTATCTCACCGCCATCTTACTGTCCTAATAATGAAATAGAAGTTGTAATAACTATAGATACTGATGATTACCCAACAGAAACCTCTTGGTATTTAATTGATCAATTTGGTGGTGGCTGGACTAATACGCCCATATCCGCTTCATTTTCAAATACAACTCTAACTTGGACAATATGTGTGCCAGATACTAATTGTTATTCGTTTACTATGATGGATGCCTATGGTGATGGAATATGTTGTAATTCAGGAAACGGAGCATACGTAGTTACTTATAATGGCGTTCAAGTTGCTTCCGGTGGTTCCTTTGGTTATGTTGAGCAAAATTGCGGGATAGGCTATTGTAGCGGTCCTTGTCAAATTAATATCCCACCAAATGTAGTTACTGAAAATGAAAATTGTGGAGATAATAATAATTATGGTTGTGATGATAGTTGGAAAATATCAAATTTTACAATTACAGGTGTGACAGATATATGGTCATTTGGTGGGGCGACTCTTCCAAATCCTTTTGGAGGATATTTTGATGTTGGGGATACACCAGATCTATATGTTTACATGAGAAAAAACAATGCCTTTTTTTATTATTCTGGTTATTTTACAGATACCTGGTATCCTAATAACGGATATGGTTTTTCATCTCAACCATTAAGTTTTTCTATGTATGCAAGTCAGAATACAGATCCTTTAGTTGTTCAAACTCAACCCTTATTAACCGCACCATATGTAATTGGCCAAACATATAACTATGATTTTTTAGTTGGCGATGATGATTTTGGTTCATTTTTAAATGTTTTTGGCAATAACGATTTTATAGGTTCATATAATTTACCATCATTTACTAATGCTAACACATTTTCAATTACAACATCAGGTGGTACAGATGGGAATGCATATGTTGATTACACAACAATTGCACCTAGCTATCTTCATGATTCAATTTTAAATAATAGCCTGTTACATGGAAATTTTTGGGCAGAAAATAATTTAAGAGATACAGATTGGTATGAGTTTTATTTGTCAGATAGTAGTTCATTTTCTTTAAATGCAATATCT
>MDSV01030294.1_pt1 | contig 15336 bp, 8 predicted proteins | sample 810851 | NCBI WGS metagenome assembly MDSV01 (sample SAMN05326640, study PRJNA326480) | marine metagenome | isolation source: seawater | place: Atlantic Ocean: North East | collected 2012
GCCCAGGGCGCGCGCCGCGCGCGCGCCCGCCGACGCCGCCGCGTCCGCGGCGTCCTCCCCCGACGTCTCGGCGACGTCTCTCCGTGTCTCTCCCGCCGGCGCTCGGAGCGAGCTCGGCAGGGCGCGCGCCTCCGCGGCGCGCGCCGCCGCCTCGGCGGCGTCTGCGGCGGCGCGCGCGCCGGCCACCGCCGCTTCGCCGCCGCGGAGTTCGATTTCCTCCGCGCCGCTCGCGATGGCGCGCTGCAGCCTCTGCGCCGCGTCCGTGGCCTCGGTGGCCGCGCGCGTCGCCGCCGCCGCCGCGCGCATCGCCGCCGCCGCCGCCACCTGCGCCTCCGCCGCGTCGCGCAGCGCCGCCACCACGCGCGGGTCCGACGCGTCGCCGGGGATCACGGCGAAGCGCGCGCCGCGCGCGAGGACGTCGTCGTTGCGCGCGTCGTTGCGCGCGTCGTCTCCGCGCGCGACGGACGCCGCGGAAGCGCCGCTTCCCTCCGCGGTGTTCGTCTCCGTCTCCGTCTCCGTCCGAGGAGAGGCGGCCTGGTGCGGCGAAAGGCTTCCCGGGCGCACCGAGGCGAGCGCGGCGATCCCGACGTCGCGCGCGCGTCCCGCGGGCGCGGGCGCGGGCTCGGTCGCGCGCTTTTTCGGGTTCGCGTCGAGATCGTCCGACGGCGCCGGAGAAGGGTTCTTCTCCGGCGAGCCACGAGCCAGCGCCGCGCCCACGGTTCGCACCACGGCGTCCACGGACTCGTCCACCGATGCCTCCGCCAAACGCGCGGCGGCGCGGCGACGCGCCTCCTCGCGTTCCCAGCGCCGCGCGGCGGCGTCGAGCCGTCTCCGCGCGTTTTCGTCTTCGTCCGTCTCGGTCACGGTGTCGGTCCCGTCCGTCTCGGTTCCTTCCGTCCCGCTCGCGGCAGTCTCGCGCGTCGCGCGCGCGACGTCGGACGCGGTCTTCGCGAAGACCGCGTCCGATGTCGCGAGAGCGGCGCCGGCGGTCGGCGCCGCCGGCGGCTCGGGAACGGCGCCGTTCGTCTTTTTTTTGTCCCGCGTCGCCGCTCGCACCAGCGAGGCGGTGGCGAGGTTGAGCCCGAACAGGCTGGCCGCCGCGACGCGCGCGCTCCCGGAGAGGCCGGCGGCGACGTCCGCGCGGGTCGCGCGCTCGGCCGCGGAGGCTGCCCAGCCCGCGAACGCCAGGAGCTCGGAAGCCGGCGAAGGCGCGGAAGGCTCGCGGCCATCCGCGCCGTCGGATCCCGAAGGATCGCCACCTCCCGACCCCGATCCGCCGCCGCCTCCGGAGGCGTCGCCGTCGCCGCCGTCGCCGCCGCCGATTTCCCCGACGTCCGTCTCCTCGGTGGTGCACTCCACCGCGCCCTCTTCGAGCGTGCAGCGCGTCCCGTCGACGTCCGCGGCGTCGTTAATGACCGAGCTTCCCGGGTTCCCCGACGGGGATCCGCGCACGTCGCCATCCTCGCGGGACACCTTCAGATCGTCGGGGCCGGTCTTCACCGCGCGGGGCGCGAGGCACACGCGGACGCGCGCGCGCGAAGAGGGGGGAGCCGCGCGGAGCTGACGCGGCGCGCGTGGCGGGAGGCGAGGCGAGGCGCTCGCGCGCCGACGCGAGGATCGCGCGAACGAGCCTCCTCCTCGAATCGTCGTCGCCGAGGGCGCGAAGGCGACCATCGCCGCCATGGTGGTCAGCTTGCAGGGCCCTTGGAGAAGTCTCCTCGAGCGCGCGCGGGACGGAGTTGGCGTCGCAGTGGACTCCGTGCGGAACGCGAGGCGCGGCGACTGCGCGTCGGAGGTGTGAGGGCGCGGTTGCCGAAACCAGGATTCGCCGCGCGTGGTTTCTCGTGAGGACGCGAGCACGCGACGAGATTCGATCAGTTTCGAGTTCGAGCAAGCTTCGCGCCCAGGCGCGCTGCGGAATGTTCTCGAGACTACTCTCTGGTGACCCGGCAAGTTCGCGCTCCCGCAATCAACGCCCTCACTCCGACGAGCGCACGAGACACGCGTTCCCCGGACCATGGCCACCGCGGTTGCCGACGCGCGCGACGCGTCCCGACCGGAAACCGAGAAGGTGCGTGTCTTTCGCGGAGAGTCAGCGCGTCGCGACCGAAGCGGCGACCGATGGAAGACCCCCCTCCGAGTTGCCAAATTGGGCTCGAATTGAGCTCCGGCTCCGAACGACCGGGTGGGCGACCCGCATCGCCACCTGAGACGTGCCGCGAACGCCGACGCGTCGCTCGCGTCTCTCGCGACCGTTCCGCGTGTTCGACACCGACTGACGTTTCCATCACCGCGCGTTCCCGCGCTCCCGACTCCGACCCGCGCAGACCTCGCGCGTGGACACCGCCGATCTCGAATCCATGAAGGAGGCTCTGACGGAGACCTTGGTGCGCAAGATGCGCGCCGCGTTCGCCGGCGACGGAGACACGCTCGCGGAAGACATCGTCGGCGAGGAGGTCGTGGCGTTCATGACAAACAACGGCTCGACGCGCGACTCCGAGATCGCGGCGCTCGAGGCGCGCATCGCGGCGCGGCTGGAGGCGGAGCGCGGCGCGGACGCGCGCGGATCCGCGACGCATGTCACTAAAAAAAAAACCGCCGAGACGACGCGAGACGGCGGCGCGCGGTCGGCGCGCCGGTTCGACCCGAACGGCGTTCGGGACGAGTGGGCGGAGATTTCCAAGTGGCACTCGCGCGAGGGCGAGCGGCTCGAGGCGGAGGCGCTCGCGAAGAAGCGCGCCGGCCAGAAGGCCATGGCCGCCGCGCTGGCGGCGCAGACCAAGGTGAAGGAGGAGGCGCGTGTGGCGGAACTCGAGGCGAAGCGCGCGTACAAGGCGGAGGAGGCGCGCTCGGTCGAGGCGTGGAAGGCGGAGGAGCTCGCGAAGATCGCGAAGCGCGCGGCCGCGACGGAGAAGCTCAAGGAGGAGCGCCGCGCGCAGATGCGCGACAAGACGTCGCGGCTGGAGGCGCAGATCGAGGCGAAGAAGGCGGAGGACGCCGCGCTGCGCCGCGCGCTCGCCGCGCGCTACCGCGCCGAGGTGGTGGCCGAGGCGGAGAGAAAGGCGCGCGTCGCCGCGGACACGGCGCGGCTCAAGGCGTCCAACGAGGAGACGCTGCGGATCCGGGAGGCGCAGGCGCGCAAGGAGGCGGAGGATGACCTGATGTACCAGCGCCTGTACGCGGAGAAGCTGGCTAAGCAGGAGGCGGAGTACCTCGCGAACATCCAGGCGGTGAAGGACAAGCAAAACTCGCTCAGCGCCAACGTGGACCTCTCCGTGCCCATCGGCGAGCGGCGGTACTACGCGGAGGAGACGATCGCGAAGAACGCTGCGATCGCCGACGCGCGCGCGGCGGCGCGCGAGCGCGCGGACGCCGAGCGCGCGCGCGCGCTCGCGCGGAGCACCAAGCTGGAGCTCGCGGAGCAGATCCGCGCGAAGCAGGAGCGGCTGGACCGTGAGCGCGCCGAGGCGACGCGGCGGCACGAAAGGTTCGCGCGCGTCGTGGACACGCTGGAGCGCGTGGAGAAGGCGTCCCTGGCGGACGCGCGCGCGGGGCGCGTCGCGCACCTCGCCGAGCTCGAGGCGCAGATGCGGGACAACCAAACCGCGAAGGCGGTGTTCCCCATGACGGAGACGGAGCGCGCGCTGAACAGCGGGTTGCTGTCGCGCGTCCGGGGCGAGGCGGCGACGTGACGATGACGATCCGACGACGCGGAGATTGATAGCTAGTCTCTAATGTCTACTTGTACGGTACGTAGACTAAGATATGAGTCTTGCACCTGAGTTTCGTCATGTGACCGTCGTTGCAGTTCCGGGATGTCGTTTCACGCGTCAGACGCGCACGTGACGATCTCGCGCGCGACCACTCGCGCCGACGCATGTCGACCGCGGCATGCGGCGCGTCCCGAGCGTCCGTCGAAGCGTCCCGCGCTCCCACCGCGTGTCCGCGTGGCGCGCGCGCGCTGGAGAAACACCGCCCGACGCGACGTCCCGCGCGTTTGTCCTCTCGGCGATCGGCGTCTCGGGGCCGCGCGAGCGAGGGCCGGGCGCACGACGGCGTCGACGCCATGTCGAGCCTCGCCGCGCGTTTCGCCGGCGCGACAGCCGTGCTGTGGGACGTGGACGGCACGCTCGCCGACTCCACGTCGCTGGGGTTCACGTCCACGAACGCGGTGCTCGTCGAGGCTGGTCTCCCGACGATCGACCTCGCGCAGTACAAGACAGGCACGCGGTATCCCACCCCTCAGCGCATGGCGTGGCACGCCGCGGGCGCGCCGTCGGACCCCGTCGGCGCGAGCCTGGGCGCGCGTTTCGACGAGCACTACGTGCGGCTGGTGGACACGCGCACCGCGGGGTTCTACGCCGGCGTCGCCGAGCTCGTGCGGGAGTTGCACGACGCGAAAAGCGGCAGACAAGCGGTTTTGTCCAACGCGTGCGGCGCGTACGCGCGGCGGGTCGTCGACGCCAACGACGCGCGCGCGTTTTTCAAAACCGTGCGCGGCGCGGACGACGCGTCCGCGCCTAAACCCGCACCCGACGGTCTGCTGGCCATCGCGAGCGAAAACGGCTGGGACGCGGGGACGTGCGTGTACGTGGGCGACTCGCCGAGCGACGGCGCCGCCGCGCGCGCTGCCGGCATGATGAGTATAGGGTGCGCGTGGGGCGCGCACGACGAGACCGAGTTGCGACGGGCCCCGGCGTGTTTCGACGTCGTCGTCCGGACGGTGGCGGAGCTGCGAGAAGCGCTGCTGGGGGGCTGATGACATGACATGGCCGCGGGGACGCGTACGACGACCTAGGCGCGGCGAAAGCGACAAATTGTCGCGCGCCGATTTCTTCGGAAGCCTCTCCGCGCGCGCCGCGTCGCCGGGTACGAACCGCCTTTCGGCGTCGAAACGTCAGTACGTCGCGATTCCGCGACCCGCGCGAGCGATACCGTATAGAAGGGAGAGTCTCGTGCGTATTCTACGAGCTAGCTACGAGCTACACGTGAGGAACCTACCGTACGTGTCGTGATGTCCGTGATGACGCAATCGCGCGCGTATCAGACACGACCCGCGTCGTCTCTTCCCGGCGCGCGCCGTCACTCCCTGGCTTTGCAGTAGGTCACCTCCGGCGCGCCCGCCGCGAGCGCCGCGAACCTCGCCGCGGTGTACAGGAAGTCGCTCAGTCGGTTCAGGTACCGGCCGATCACCGCGTCGCAGTCGCCGTTTCGGCAAAAAGGCACGACCCGCCGCTCGGCTCGGCGCGCGGCCGTGCGCGCCTGGTGCAGAAACGCCGCCGCGCGCCCGCCGCCGGGCAAGATGAAGCGCGCGAGCGCCGGAAGGCGCGCGTCGTACTCGTCGATCCACGCCTCGACGACGTCCACGTGCGCGTCGGCGAACGCCACCCGAGCCTTCTTCGCGTCGCTGCTCTTGTCCAGCGGCGTCGCCACGGCGCTCCCGACATCCATCAGCCGGCTCTGGATCTCGGCGAGGCGATCGGCGAGGGGCTCGAACGCGGCGCGCCGCGACAGTCCGTCCGCCGCGGACGGCGCGTCCCCCGACGCCTCGCGCGCGTCGTCGCCGGTCGAGGCCGAGGCGCCCAAGCCGCCGTGGTCGCCGTCGCCCCGCCACGCCTCCTCCACGAACGTCCTGGCGATTCCCACCGCGACGCCCACCTCGTCAACCTCCCCCAGCGCCTCGAAAACCGCGTCGTCCTTGTCCCTGCGCTCCATGTTGAACAGGCACGAAGACCCGCCGTCGCCCGTGCGCGTGTACACCTTGAACGAAGACGCGCTGCTCGATTTCGCCATCGTCGCCTCGTCGGGCGTCGCCTCCGCCATGCCCGCCGCGGCCGTCGGTCCGAGCGCCGACGTGGATGCGCGCGGAAGGCGAGAGACGCGCGCGGCGAACGCGAGACGACGACGAGTCGGTTTCCGGTGGCCACGGGACGCGGTCGGGGGCGGTGATGTGTGTGCCGGGACGAAACACGCTCGAAAAGGGACTTCTCGGCTGGCGACACGTCTCGCTTTTCGAGCTCCGCGACGATGATCGACTTTTTCTGGATGCCCGAGTGTGCTTTTAGTCTGAAAAAATACGTAATGTCGCGTTTTCCTCGAAACGCCGAAGGATGCGAAAGCGCTCGGCGCGCGCCGGCGCGCGCACTTCCGCAGCGCGCCGACCTTGTTCGACCGCCGCCAACCGAAAGCATGGCTCTTTCCATGACCACCGCCCGCCCCGCCGCGCTCTCCTCGCGCGTGCAGTCCGGAATCGCCTCGTTCCGCGCGCCCGTCGCCGCGCCCTCCCGCGGGTCGCTTCAGGTCATGGCCGCGTCCAAGAAGAAGGACGTGCGCCTCACCATCACCTTGGAGTGCACGGAGCAGAAGGCCTCCGGCGTCGGCGGCATGTCCCGCTACATGTCTCATAAGGTACGCGCACGGGTCCCTGTCAAGCGCGCGTCCCCGAGACGCTCGCGCGCGATGCTACGCCCGACACCCGGTGGATAAAGCAGCGCGCCAATCGGTTTTCGCGCAGCGCGCTTCGACGCGTGCGGTGCGCGAAACCCTATCGACGGGGTTTTGGTTTTTCGGGGCGAAACCGCGGCGAAACCGAACCCGGCTCGACGACGCGCGCGACTGACGCTCTCTACGCATCCGCCTTCACCCGCAGAACCGCCGCAACACCTCCGAGCGCCTGGAGCTCATGAAGTACAACCCGTACCTCCGCAAGCACACCCTGCACCGCGAGCTCAAGAAGTGAGCGCGACAAACGAGGGGGGGTTCGGAGGGTGGGCCGGCGGGACGCCGGCTCGCCGACTGATTTTTTGGCGCGCGCGGCGCTCGGTTTCCGCGCCGCGCGCCGCCGAGACTAGCGAGCGCGGACGTTCGGGAACGATGGGAACGGTGAGGGTTCTAACGTGGGCGTGAACGTGTGCGTTTTAAGTATAGATACGAGAGCATTTCGCGACACCACCGTCACGTCCGTCGCGCCGGCGCGCGTCGCGGAAGCGCGGGCGATTGATTTGATTGATCGATCATCCATCGTCGCGCGCCGGGTGTATGGTATGTGCACAGCAAAAAATATCCTCCCGTCTATTCCCGCGACGGTGCGCGCCGTGTCGTCGCCTCTCTCTCCCTCTAAGTCGCGCGCGCCGACCGCGGCCGGCTCGAATCGTCATCCATCACGCAATCTCGAAATCCTCGGGGCTCATGTTGAAGAGCGCCGCCTTCTCCTCGCGGAACTCCCGCTGGCTCGTCTCCATGTCCCACCCGTCGATCGTGATGCCCATGTTCGCCGCGGTCCCGGCGACGACGCGCATCGCGGACTCGAGCTTGTGCGCGTTCAAGTCGGGCATCTTGATCGTCGCGATCTCCGCCAGCTGCTCCTTGGTGATGGAGCCCACCTTCTCGAGCTGCGCCGACCCCTTGGTGATGCCCGCCGCCTTCTTCAGGAGCACCGACGCGGGGGGGGTCTTGAGCACGAACGTGAAGGACTTGTCCTCGAAGACGGTGATCTCGACGGGGATGATCATGCCGGGCTGGTCCGCCGTGCGCGCGTTGTACTCCTTGCAGAACATCATGATGTTCACGCCCTGGCAAGCGAAACGACGCGGAGTTGGTCGACAAAAAAGGAAGAGAAAACGAACGCGAAGGTCAGCGAGACGTGGCGAACGCGAGAGGGTTTAGGGTTCCGGCGCGGCGGGCGCGCGAGCGCGCGGCGACGCGAGGAGACGACGGCGCACGCACGCGAGCGCACGTCGCAAGCGTGCATCGTGAACGCGTGCGCCGCGCGTCTCCCGTGTTTTCGCGCATCCCGAGGCGAGGGGTCGCGTGTACCGGTCGCGCACTTCCTGACGCATTTTCGCCACGCGACCGCACGGCATCGCTGTTTTCGCCGTGCGCGGATGGGTCGTGTCGGTCCGGGAACGCACCTTGGCACCGAGCGCGGGACCGATGGGGGGGGCGGGGTTCGCCTTGCCGGCCTCGATGGCCAGCTTGATGTACCCCGCGACCTTCGCAGCCATGGAGGTGACGCATCTGGAGCCCGCCTTGCGGGAGCCGGGCGCCACGCCGAGGCTGAGCTGCTGGCCATTGAAATCAACGCGGCCGCCCGCGGTGAAGTTGGAGCCGAGCGACGCCTTGACGGGCATCGCCGAGCGCGCCGCGCGCGAGACGCGGGTCTGCTTCACCCCCACGGGCGCGAGGCCCGCCATAGTCACGCTCATAGCGGCCATTTTGAGTAATACGAACGACGAAACGCGCGTATGTCAAGTGCGCGCGCGCGGCAGCGGCGGGCGCGATAAGAGCGCGATGCGACGTCGCAAAAAAGCGAGAGGGAAGCATGAGTTTGGATAAAAGGCGGAAGACGGCGCAGCGGCAGTCTCCAAAAACAGAAAACTCTTTTTTCTCGACCGAAAAGCCGCACACCCATCGCCATCACGACGGAAAAAAATATGGATGTTTTCCCACGATCCGAACGAAGCCTTTTTTTTTTTCGCTCCCTACCCTCGCGCCCGCTGGTAATACTCCGACGCGCGCAACGACGCGACGAGCGAGGTCCCGAGCGCGCCGAGGTCCAGCTTCGACGTGTCGAGTCGCCACGTCGGGGAGAGACCGACCGAGGTGGGCGATGACGTCCCGGAAGCCGCCGAGGGGGAGACGCGCGGCGAAGCGACGGGCGCGCCGCGCGTTTCTTTTTCTTCCGACGCCGGCGCGAAAAAGTCGCCGTCGCCGTCGCCGTCGCCGTCGCTGCCGCCATCGTCCGTCTCCGCTCGCGTCTCCCGCGAGGCGAAGATCTCGGCGTGCGCGTCGTCGCACCCGCGCGCGAACGCGTCGACGTCGAAAAGACGCGCGTCGGAAAAGTCGGCTTCGCGCCAAAAAGCGTCGCGCGCCGCCGGCGGCTCGGGCGCGCTTTTTAGTGACTTTTTAGTGAAAGCGCTCCTCGGGCCGGGAGGCGCGCGTCCCGCGGCGGAGGCCGGCGGCCGCGCGACCTCGCGCACGCGGAGCGCGACGTCCCCGACCGTGCGCCCCGTAGCGGACGCCACGAGCGCCAGCGCGTCCAGGAACGCGCCCCAGCTCAAGTCGCGACGCCCGGAGTCGGCGCGCGCCGTCGCGAACGCCGCCTCCGCCGCCGCCGCCGTGAACGGACGCCGCCTCCGCGTCGTTTCTTTCGTCGCCGTGTCTCGTCGCGTCGCTCCGTCGCCGGTCAAGCCCGCCTGGACGATGAGCGTCTTGAAGGACGCGAGGGACATGCCGATCGGAAGCGAGACACCCGACGCGTCGAGTCCGGCCGACGCGCGAGACGCGTCGTCCGGCGCGGCGCTACCGGCGCCGTGCGTCGCTTCCCACCGGCCCTCGCCGGCGCCAGCGGTGCCGAGCGAAGGGAGCCCCAGCGCGTCACCGCGCGCGCGCGCGCGCGCGGTGGCGCGCGCGGCGGCGGCGCGCGAGGCGTGCGCGGTGCCGAACGCGACGCGCCGCGCGTCCGGCACGCGCGCGCGACGCGTGCGGTCCAGGCCGGAATCGACGCGCCGGCCGAGGAGCTGCGCTTCGTCGGGCCAATCCGCGCCTCCGCTGAGAACCGGGTCGACGCGGAACCGGACGTACCCTTCGCGCGGGTCGCCCTCCACGTGGCCGCGCGCGCAAACCGCGCGGGCGCCGGTGGGCGCCGAACCCAAGCCCCGGGGCTCGGGATCGCGGTTCTCTTTCTTTTTTTTCGTTTCTTTTTTTTTCGCGTCGCGCGATCCCCACCTCCGCTCGTCCGCCTCGGCGACGCTCCGTTCCCACGCGGGCGCCTCCGCGAGCGCGCGCGCCGCGCGCGCCGGGTCCGCCGATCCGAACGCGGTCCACGCGGCGTACGCGCGGCGCAGACGCGCGTCCGACGCGTACATCTCCAGCGCGGGCGGAATCCAACCCGGGACCTCGGTCTCGTCGTGGAACGACCCGTCCAAAAGGCGCGCCTCGCGCGTGTCCGCCAGGGCGGAAATCAAACGCACGCACTCGTGACGGGTCACGAAAGGCGCGACGCGCGCGCCTTCAATCGCCGCGCCGGCTTCGACGAGAGGCACGCCGGCCAACGCGCCGACGTCCGCCATGACGCACGCCAGCTCGGACGCGGGAACGCCGGGTTTCGAGCGTGTCAGCGCGTCCAACACCGCGGCGGCGCGCCCGGGATCGGCGACGCGAATCGCTCCCGGGTCGGGCGGCGGCGCGCGGCGAGGAACGGATTTACCGTCGCGGACGTCTACGCGAGACGTCGTCTCTTCCGCGGAGGAGTCCTCCGCGTTCGCTCCGTGATTTTCACTTCTCAAGGCTCGCGGGGCGAACCGCTCGTCGTTCCCGCCGACGCCCACGGTCGCCAGGCGCGACAGACGCGCGCGCTTCACGCACTCGACCGCGTCCGTGGCGGACATCGACTTGTGCCGCGCGATCGCGGCGACCGCCGCGAAGAAGCCATCGACGTCGACTCGAATCGCGCCGCGCGCCGCCGCCGCGAAGGCGACGCGCGCCGCGCCTCGCGCCAGCTTCGCGTCGTACAGACGCGCCTCGGCGGCGAAGCGCTCGAAGCGTTCGAGGTCCATCAACCGCGGGTGCGGCTCGGCCGCGAACCCGGCCTCGGACCCGGCGGCGCAGAACCGCTCGAACGTCGTCATCGCATCGTCGACGCCCTCGACGCCGAAGAAAAAGGCGTCGCCTCGGTTTCCTTTTTCGGCGCGCGACGTCTCGAGACGCGTCGGCATCGGGGGCGAACCCGCTCCTTCGGCGGGCACGAACCCGCTCCTCGCCGCCGCGAGGAAGTGCGCCTCGCACTCGCGCAGGCTGACGTGCCCTTCCCGGGCGTCGCGCGTCGCGACGAACCCCAGCTCGGGCGCACGCTCGTGCACGCGCGCGTGCAGGAACGCCGCGGCGGCGTCCAGGTCGCCCCCGCGCGGCGCGCCGAAAAAGGAAAACGCGTCCCCGGCGGCTAACACCGAGGCGAGTCGGTCGTTCCGCACGAAGCCCGCCCTCGTTTCGTCCAACATCGCGAAGCACGCGCGCGTTCGCGACAGTCGCGAAACCAGTTCCGAATCGCTTCGTTCGTCCGGGAACGGTCCACGCGACGTCGGTCGCGTCGAACGGACGAGCGCGCCGGCGACGGCTTCGACGGTTTCGCCGCGCGCCGTCGCTGCCAGCGCGAGCGCGGCGACGAAATCGGGCGCGAACCGCAACGACACATCGCACAGACACAGAGTCTCGTCGTCCTTCACGTCGTCGTCCGTCGTTCGCGCGTGCGGGCGTTCCAGTCTCCCGCGCGCGCGCGCGAAGAGCACCAGCGCGCCCGCTTCCGTGAAACCGTCGCCGAGCGCAAAAAAGCCCGCGTCGCGCAACCAAAACGCAAACTGCGACGCGCTCAGCCGCGCCGTTCCGTCTTCGTCCCCGTCTTCGCCGGCGACTCGCCCCGCTCGGCTGCGGAACACGCGCCGCAGCGTCTGGTTGCGGAACAGCTCCGGGGGCACGAGCGCGGGCGCGCCCGCGCCGGGGGCGCCGAGCCCGGTCGCGTCGCGCCGCCGCGCGAGCACGTCCGCGGCGGTGGCGAAGCGCGCGAACGAAACCGCGCGCGTCTCGCTCCCGCGCGACGCGCCCGCGTGCTCGGCGACCAGTCGCCCTACGGCCTCGCAGTCGCACGAATCCGCGTCGTCCTCGAACACACCGAGATCGCCCAGCGCCAAGGCCACGCGCCCGGGCGCGAGTGCGCTGTCGCGCGTGTTCGCGTACCGACGGAAAACCGCGCGCGTCGTCTCTTCGCGGCGTCTTCGCGCGACGGAGTCGCTCGCGTTCAGAGTGACATCGTCATCGCGATCCGAGGCGCGGCGTCTCGCTCCGCGCGCGGCGTCTTCCTCGCCGTCGCGCCGGCCCGCTCGCGTGAACGCGCGCTTCTCCCACGCGAACGTGGCGTGCGCGGAGGGCAGGACGCGCTCGCCGGCGCTGGAGCGTGCGGAGGTGAGCAGGGGACGGGTCGGGACGCGTGCGTACGGCGTGTCAGCGTCGCGGAAGCCGGAAACGCGCGCGGGAGAGCGTTGGAAACGGGGAGCGGTGAGGGAAACACGCACGTTCTGCCCGCGCGCATCGTTCGGTGTGTGGTGCGGGATATCCCAGGCGCGGCGTGGAGCCTCGGCGCCCACCGCGCGCCCGCTCTGGCGGCGCTGTTCGACCCGCTGTCGTGGTTAATCGGGGAATCCAACTGTTTTCTTTTTCGCGCGAGGACTCAGAGTGTCCATTTGTGGAATCTCAGGCATTCAGCAGACCATCCCCCAGCAGCTCTCTCCAACAGGGCTCAAACAAAATCGGGTGTGCCAAGTTCTGGCAGATCGCGGAGCGCGGCTGAGCGGCGCCACCATGTCGACGCAAGGCGACGGCGACCACCCGATGGACGGGTCGACGCACGACGCGACGGAATCGGTCGGAGGTGCGTGTTCGGTCCGCCGGAGACGGCTCACGCCCGCGCCTCGCGTCCCGTGCGGGCGCTCGAACGCGCGCTTCGTTCAAAAATCCTTCTCGGTTTCTGTCACGCGGATCGCTCGATCTCGGCACACCGAGCAACCCCTGACCCACCCGTTGCGCGCATCCTCTCACCGCCTCGACCGCAGGCGGAGACGACGTGGCGCAGATGACCCCCGCGCCCATGGGCCCGCCCTCGTCCGTGCCGCGCCGGTCGCCCCGGCGCAGCCCCCGGAACCACCGCGCGCCCTCGGCGCAGCCGACGCCCGGGCCCGGGTCCGCGGGCGGCTCCCAGGGCCAGGCGCCCTCGCAGCCGATGGCCACGCCCATGGACTCCCCCCTGGACCTCTTCTCGCCCCACGAGAAGCAGACGCCCGTCCCCGCGCGTCGCACGCCGGGCTCGTTCAGAGGTACGACGCGTCCCGACGATGACGAATTCGGAGCGCGCGCCCTTCGCCGAGCGAAAGCCATCCGCGCGCGAAAGAGTCGCGCGACGAACGCTCTCCTTCCGCGCTAATGAGACGTGTCTCATCTCAGAACCTCTCTCTCTGACCCACTTTTCACGAAACCCAACCCCCTACATACTAGGGACCCCCACGGCCGCACCGACGCAACGCAACGACCTGGGTGGCGGGAGCGCGCGGCGCCCCGCCGCGGCGCGCGGCGCCGCCGCCGGGGAGTGGACGCCGATGGGCGCGGCGGCGTCGCAGGGCACGCCGGCGGGGTTCACCTTCCCTTCGCCGGCGCCGTCGGCGCCGCGCTCGGTGGTGGACCCCGACGACGTGTTCGGCACTCGCGCGACGCAGGGGGACGTGCATGGAGACGACACCGGCGCGCACGCCGAGGGATCGGACCAGCGCGTTTTAGTCTGGGGAACGACGGTGGAGGTTCGCGAAGACGGCGCGCGCTTCAAGCGGTTTCTGGAGTTTTTCGAGCTCCCCTCTCGACCGGACGTCGCGCACTACCACCGCGCGCTCGTCGAGTGCTTCGAGCGCGAGAACTACCAGCTCGACTTGGATTGCCAGCACCTCGACGCGTACGACCCTGGGCTGTACAAGAAGCTGGTGTCGTACCCGCAGGAGATGGTGCCTCTGTTCGACCAAGTCGCGAACGAGCACTTCGCCGAGAAGGTGCTTCCGGAGGGCGAGGAGATGTTCACCCGCGTGCAGGTGCGGACGTTCAACCTGCGGGAGACGCGCGCGATGCGCGACTTGAACCCGAGCGACATCGACAAGCTGGTGGCGGTTCGGGGCATGGTCACGCGGTGCTCGTCCATCATCCCCGACCTGAAGATGGCGTACTTCAAGTGCCTGGTGTGCGGCGACGCGCCCGACCTGACCTTCGTCGACCGCGGCCGCGTCAACGAGCCGCCGATGAAGTGCCGCAACGCCGACTGCGAGTCGGTGGGGACGATGACGCTGGTGCACAACCGGTGCGTGTTCGCGAACAAACAGCAGATCAAGATGCAGGAGACGCCAGACGCGATCCCGGAGGGCGAAACCCCGCACACGGTGTCCATGTGCGTGTTCGACTCGCTGGTGGACGAGGCCAAACCCGGGGACCGCGTGGAGGTCACCGGCGTGTACCGCGCCGTGCCGATTCGAGCGGCGCCCAACGTGCGCGTGCTCAAGTCGGTGTACAAGACGTACGTGGACGTGATCCACGTGCGGAAGGACGCCGCGCACCGCATCGCGAACACCGCGGGCAGGGAGGACCGCGAGGACTTGGAGGACTTGGAGGACTTGGAGCGCGCGAGAGCGACGAACGCGACGAACGAACCGAAAGCCGACGGGGACGGGGACGGAGACGTCGGCGCTGCGAGAGACGCGCCGGCGTCGAGCGCGGGTCCCGGCGCGGACGCCGAGTTTTCCCCCGAGCGCGCGGCGTTTTTGGAGCGCATCGGCAAAGCCGAGGACGTGTACGAGCGCCTGGTCTCGTCCCTGGCGCCCTCGATCTGGGAGATGGAGGAGGTGAAGAAGGGCCTGTTGTGCCAGCTGTTCGGCGCGACGCACAAGGTGTTCAAGGGCACGAACGCCAACAAGGTGCGCGGGGACATCAACGTCATCCTGGTCGGCGACCCGGGCGTGAGTAAGTCGCAGCTGCTGACGTACGTCAACAAAGTCGCGCCGCGGGGGATCTACACGAGCGGCCGGGGCTCGTCCGCGGTGGGCTTGACGGCGTACGTCACGCGAGACCCGGAATCGAAGGACATGGTGTTGGAATCCGGCGCGCTCGTTTTGTCCGACCGCGGCATCTGCTGCATCGACGAGTTCGACAAGATGTCCGACGGCGCGCGCTCGACCCTGCACGAGGTGATGGAGCAGCAGACGGTGTCCATCGCGAAAGCCGGGATCATCGCCGTGCTCAACGCGCGCACCTCCGTGTTGGCGTCCGCCAACCCGGTCGGGTCGCGGTACAACCCCGCGATGAGCGTCATCGACAACATCCAGCTCCCGCCCACGCTCCTGTCGCGCTTCGACCTCATCTACCTCGTGCTCGATAAGCCGAACCCGGAGACGGACCGGCGGCTGGCGCGGCACCTCGTGTCGCTGCACTTTAAGAACCCGCCGGCGCGGGCGACGGGCGCGTTGGACGCGAGCACGCTCACGGACTACATCTCGTACGCGCGCAAAACGTACGCGCCCGTTCTGAACGACGAGGCGGCGGAGATGCTGGTCGAGGGGTACGTGGACATGCGGCGGCTGGGGGGCGGGCGGCGGACCATCACCGCGACGCCGCGGCAGCTCGAGTCGCTCGTGCGCCTGGCCGAGGCGCTGGCGCGCATGCGCCTGAGCCACCGCGCGGAGGCCCGGGACGCGTCCGAGGCGCTGCGCCTGATGCGCGTCGCCATGCAGCAGGCGGCGTGGGACCCCAAGACGGGCC
>MDSV01105823.1_pt1 | contig 15333 bp, 40 predicted proteins | sample 810851 | NCBI WGS metagenome assembly MDSV01 (sample SAMN05326640, study PRJNA326480) | marine metagenome | isolation source: seawater | place: Atlantic Ocean: North East | collected 2012
ACTACAGAGTCCAGGACTTAGTTTTCCTCCCGACTCTTTAGGTGCTCGCTTTACAGATGTCATCGAAGGCATTACCACTACTGACGAATATCATGCTTGTTCCACTCAGCCAAATCCTACCTGCCCTGAACCTGCTTGGGGAGAAATCAAACGCATCCCAACAGATGAATCCTAATCCTCAGAAAAATCTTCAGATTGGTACTCACATAGTGCCCAATGTCTACGAAGAAGACAATGTTCTCACCGATGAAGAACATGAACGTACTCAATCCAACATACCCTTCGAACAGTGCTCTCCAGACATCAAGGCTGAGAGAGAAAGACTCTGGGAAGAAGGTGGTCCTGATTCTCTACTCGAATAAACATGTCTCACTTCAATAAAGAGCTACCTGGCGAGCTCATCGATATAGAGGAACGAGAGGACTCTCTCGAGGAATTCTATAAAGAGGACAGCGAAGGCCGCTGGCTAGACCTCATGAAAATTGATCAATGGATCTCATCCCAAGAAGGGTTTGATCGAAACCACGCAGATCTACCATCCTATTCTCCAAAGCTGAAGAAAGCTATTAAAGCTTATAACGATGAGAATCATAGGCGTTTCGTCAAGATGGCAGAAGAAGACCATAAGGCTGATGCCTATGGATGGTTCTGCGACAGATCATGGGATTAAGCCTATGAGAACTGTCAGAGGTGTCAAAATTCCTACTCCAAGAAGAACTACTCGTGAGTTCAGAGAGAAATGGTCTCGTAAAATCGCTGCCTATTCACTCCAAGAGTGTGAACACCTTAAGAGGAACATCCTGAACCTCCAAAAGAGAAGAGGACAAGTAGAGGTCGAACAACGATACCTGCTTGTCCTGCTTCGTAAAAGACTCACTAAACCTGTTCGTATTATTCAATCATGACTATTATTTCATCCACTAACACTTCCGACTGGCATGCTCAGAAAGATCTAGATGACATCTTAACGCTTTTACCTAAGCAAGATGTGTTATTTAAACGCATCAAAGATAAGATAGATGCCTGTCCTTTGCCTACTCTTGAACCAGAAGAGGCTAAAGTTTACCTTCGGAATTGGGACAACCTTGAGAAAGCACTTGATATAGTCTTTCATGAAATTCTTCGATTGCCCTTGAAACCAGAACATTATTCAGTAACATCTGAATACAAGCAAGCTTCTATGGCAAGGGAACAATTTACTGCACTAATCAGTTCAATTAAACCTTACATAGAAGAACATCAATTGCGGTTAGACCTTATTATCAGGAACGGTTCCGATGCAACATGAATCCATTCAAACTTTCATAGATAAGTACACCGAATGGGGTGAACATCCTGTCTATACCTCAGACAGGTGGAAAGCCGAGGTCAACAAGAACGTTACCCGGCAGGCCTACTGGGTATGGGTAGAAGTTCAAAATCAACGAGAACTAGATGAAGCGGAAGATGCTATGTATGCTGCCGAGTGTGATATCTAACGTCCGTAAGCAACTTCAGGTTGATAGCTTCCACTTTGGCTATATTCAGGCTCACTATTCTCAGGAGCCATTTCATTAAAACTTCCTTCCAAGTTTGGAAATAGCTTATCAACCCTCATCCTTACGAGATCGTCCAAGCTTCCACTAGATAAGCCTTCATTAATATTAATATTCAGGTCATCTCCTGCAAATTTAATCATTGACGACCTCTAGTTGGCATTGGCGTACACATTCCTGTGCTAATACATAGTATGACGTATCCGTCTTACCTGAACACTCTAGTGTTTCCAAGATACCTGCCCAAAGCTTGCATTCCCAATTGAAAGGTCGGTTCATGTCAAACGAGATTGTTCAGTACGTTCTCCTTCTTGCATGTATTCATTGATTGCCTGCACTTTCTGAGTTAAGGCACTTAAAGCATTACCAGCCGCAAGAACTCCTCCTGTATATACAGCTCCTTGTACTGTCCTATCGAACGTATCAGTGCCTGCCATTGTTTGAGCGAAAGCAGCTATTGGACCTCGACCTACATGGTCACGAGATGGTTCTATATAACTGCGTTTCAAAGCCTGTACTGCTTCTTTCTGACTAGGAGCTTGCTTAGTTATCTGTTCCCACCCATTACGGTTTTGATTAGATAACTGCACCAACTTCAACAGATCTCCTTCCTGGTCTTCTGATATAGGCTTAGCTCCTATTTTTACCTGTCCATAACCTTTCTTGGTCTTTCCACTACCAAAATGCTTTAAAGCAGCACCTTCTCTGCCCAACATGCTTGATAGATGTTGCATCGCTAAATCCTGTTTCTCAGGAGTATCAGCCTGCAATACTCTTCTCTCAGTGATGGTATCCATCCAATCCTTGCGAGCCCCAACAGCTTGCGTATCTAACTTGTCCCACTTCTGCCTAGCCCAGTTGTCTAACTGCTTAAGTTTTGCAGACGCCATTAACCCACATCGTATCTATACATGCATTCTAAAGGTAAGGTATTTCGGCCTCCATCATCTGTGCAAAAGCTCGGTTGGTGGCGGCAGTTTCCGTTCTCTCCTGTCTTGCTTATGACTTCTCTAGCAGAGCATCTACCATGCGGCCATCTAGAATTTGGCCCTCTCGATGTCGACTACTTAGCTGGTTCCAACTGGACTAAGTTTCGATTAATGCTTGTCACTAACAGAAATTGTGACAAAGCTCGTAGAGAAACTGGGGTAGAGCTCGGCTTCAAATCAGAACACTTACTTGATGTAGTAGGTGTCGACAATCCTGCTGACTCCTTTGTTCACGAAGGACAAACATACTATGGATTGATCTACAAACTTGGCAAGGCTGTCCACAGCCTCTCTGCTGAACAACGTTTCAGTAGTCAACTAGCCAAGCAAGTAGCTGACATGTCTCCTCAAGATAAAGAACGACTTGTTTCTTTATCTAGAAAAGAGACAGCTAAAGCAGCTGCTTAACGACTTCCCGAAACAACTCGGTGCTGATTCCAACTAGTCGACCCGTTGACTTCTTTGTGACTTCAGCTAGACAACAAGGCTACTTTTGCTTTACCCCTGCACGGATGGAAGCAAGAGTAGCTTTGTCTTCTATTTGTCATATAGGATCCCATTTTCCAGAGACCGTCTTGGACTTTGGAACTTTCTGGATCCTTCCTTACAAAGAATGTCAATTTATCGTCGACGTTCTCCTTTACTCTCACTTTCACATCAAAGCTGATGACAACTTCAGAAAAACTGCTCCCGCTAAGGAGTCCAGATGTCCCTAAAGACTGTTTTCAAATAACGAGCGTCCCTTACCCTGCTAACAAAAACGTACAAGGCAGGAAAGACAAGCTTCAATATGTTTGGGTCTTTGACCCTGAGAGACCAGATAAGAAATGCTTGGTCTTACTACATCATGTAGCAATAGCACTAGTCGAGATGGGTCTTTTGATTAGGAAATCAGATGCTCCATACCATAGTCTCTATCAAGGTCATCTTTGGGAACCTGATTTCTCAGGTCACGTCTATCCCGAGGAGAAGTCCATACCTCCAGAAGAAGGATGGGGTGACCCAGACAACATTATCGAACATCCACCTGTTAGTTATTCAGCCGTGCCTACTAAAAATCAAAACAAATCATCCATACAGGATTGTTACACCAAGACCAATGGAATGATTCTGTATAAAGCTCAAGACCCTAAATGCATTAATCGATTAGCTGATTACTTCCAGATTGATCCAACACTAATGCATAACATTGCTCAGTTAACTAATGCTCAAAACGCAGCTCAATTCTCACTAGGAGTAAAAGATGCACCAAGAGCTATGGATGCACAGAAAATCGTAGTTACTGCTTACATTCGATCAGGTCAAACCAGTGGTGGTTTACCAATCGATCAAGATCTGATAGAGGCTGTGTCATGAGCAACGATGGTAAAACCTTTGTATTAACTAAATCGTTCAGGCTTACATACAACATCGTTCAAGATGGATACCTTGAATTCGCCACTCAATCAGAAATGATGGAGGCTTTTACTCAGCTGGAAGATGGTAATTCCAGTATTGACGACGCCAGTAACTCAGCCCATTGGCTTTCTCGTGCAGTTATTTATCACAAAAGGTATGACGGCTCCGAGGAATTCGAAGCTACTGTTATCGAACCTCGATACGACGGCTCCGAAGAATCTAAAACTATTCGACTTAAAGAATACTCATGAAACGATCCAAGTACGGACCACATGCTTATGCCTCTAGAGCTATAGACCTGGTTCCTTATCTTTCCTTCCCTGATTCCTACGAAACTGGAAAATGGGCAACAAGAAGATGTGTCACGAAACATTACGAACCTAAATGGGACATGTACAACAAAGGAGAAGAAAGCGGCTGGGTTCTCTTCTCTAAAAGCGAACATGATTTACCTCCGTCAGAGCTTGCGAAGCTTGAAGAACTCTGCTTTCGTATAAAGGCATACGCTCTTGCTCAAGCAGAAAGGATGTTTTACCATCCTCCTCTAGACAAAGAGCTACGGTGCAAGTTAGATAACCGTTATGGTCTATGACATCTTGGAAAGCCCACAGATTTTCCATCATCTTTAAAGCTAAATGGCCTTGGATTAGTTTCGATAAGACCACTCTTGTTGAACACGATAATCCTTGGCCAGTTAAGCCTCCTTACCCAGCAACCTTAGATTCCTATCACGCAATGGAACAAGACTTATGAATGACATGAGATCTCCTCAAAAGGTCTACATACTTAAACGCTTCTTAGAGAAACCAAACAAGAGTAAAACAGCCACTGTTGCTCTTTGCAATTCTTTTAAAGAAGCCTGTGAAGCCATTAAGAAGTATCAAAAAGCAGATAAACATGCTTGCTACTTCTTCAGACTGAAACCATCTTCGTTTACTGCAGATCCACCATGTCTGACTTAAAGGACGAATCCAAGAGAATCATTTCATTTGCTTTTCTCATAGAAGCTGATGACAGTCAATGTCAAAGTGATGATTCATACGTTGCTTTCTTTATGAAACAACTTAAATCTGACATTGAAAACAGAGCTAAGTTTTACCAGCTCAACATCGTTCATTGCGATTGGGGTTATATGGATCCCGACGCTAAGGATAATCTCCACTAAAAACTTCGACTTTTTACAAACAAATGCCAGCAGCAACAGAACTCCTTGCAGACATTGCAACTCTTGACGAGCCTCGGTTCCTCTACTATGCGGGTCTTCTCCCAGAGGAAATATCTGCTCTATTACTTAAGATAGAGAATGGTGTAATTAACGATAGAACCTGCAGAGAAATACAACCAGAAATTGACTCAGCAGTAAAGAAACTGAAAAGACTCGAAAGAAACTATGCCCCAGAAGACAGACTCAAGTTCTCCTAACTATTACTTCCGCATCTCCTGTCATGGAGAAATGATCTTAGATTTAGTCGCATACGATAAACCAGATGCTTGGAACAAATTCCTAGGTCGATTATCCGACTTAGGATTTGATCCTAAAGGAATCTATCAACGTTACGACGGCAAAGAATTTAAGATCAGCCATATGAAAATCGACCCTTGGATCGATTGGTCAACTCCCCCAGCAAAAACCTACTCTTATTTATCCGATGTCAAAGTACAAGCGTAAAGGACCACTCTTCAAAGTAGGAGACAGGGTTTATAAATACTCCGATGGATACCAACCAAACAACAGAAGACCTCCAGTCTATGGACGCATCGTTGAATACAAAGCCGACGAAAACAGTCTTGGCCGACTAATACACAGATACAAATGTTTATGGGATGGTAAAACTGTGCCTGATGAGACCACTCAATCACGTCTAACCTTAGTAAAAGAAGAGCCTAACCCATGAAATTTGTTGACAACGATTACAGTTTCAACGGCAGGACCCAGGCAACCAAAGAACGCTGGAAAATAGGGAGCCTACCATCGCTCCCTTCTATGTCTTTACTGACTATTGATTACGCTCATACTCCTCAAGAAGACAAGGCATACTGGGCTAAAAGAGAGCTCAGTGAAGATTATCTAATTAAGTCAACCTTGCATATTGGTACACGAGAGATACAATTAACTATCGGACAAAAGCAACAAGCGTCTAATGAAATCGTCAACCAAAAATCCTAAGCAAATCAAAGTTCAATTATCTTTATCGCCAGCAATCAATCAATTAATAGATGCATGGTCAACAGCTTTAGGATGTCCTAAGTCCCAAGTTCTTCATCTTCTCTTTAACAGAGGACTAGAAGAAGCTTTTGCGGGTCGTATGATTCCCGAAGCTGTTGAAGAATTGTATCAAAAGACTACAAGAGCTGCATTGATGCAACCTGTATTAGAGAGTAAGGAGTCAATTGCTAACAACCCTGAACAATTACGAGGACTTGATTTGCTAGATACAAAACTAGCATCTATCAAGGCTACAGATCCTTTAAGTGATGTGTCTTTTTCTGACCAATTTCAAGGTGTTAATTAAATGGATGAAGAAGTTCAAATCATACCAATATTGGCTCAGCCATTATTTTGTTCAAGACATCCAGAATCTGATGAGATCACTCAACTATTTGCTTCTCATCTGAAAGAAGAAAACTTTTCAACTAATCCTCGCTCAGAGAATATCAAGCATTACGATCAATCTAAGTTTTTAGATCAACCTGAATTTAAAGAATTCAAACAATGGATTTTAGATTCTGCTTTATTATTTTCTAGCAAGATCTTACTTCTAACCTTAGAAGAAGATCAGCCTTTAATTATGACTGATTACTGGCTGAATCAAATAGACAAAGGAGGTTCTTTACCTCCCCACAATCATGCCAATTCACTTATCTCAGGAACTTATTATTTAAACCACGAAGAAAATCATTCACCATTATTCTTTACTCAATTAAGAGAAACAGAAAGTAATACTATAAATCCATATATCAGACAACAACAAGGTCACAATAATATTTGGACTGGAGATCAAGTTATCCAAGTCAAGACAGGCACTTTACTCTTATGGGAGTCAGCCTTAGTACATGGCTCCTACCAGAACAATGCAGACAACAGACTGAGTATATCTTTCAATATCATGCCTCGAATTTTGAAAGATAATTCTCATGCTCACAAGTTCGAAATAGTACCCCTTCCATGAGAGAACCACCTCTCAAAATCCTGGTAGACGAGAAACCTTCTCATTGCTGGCACTGCGGGGACGAATTAGTTTGGAATGCAACCCATGACTGCAAGCCAGAACACTTCGGTACTGACTTTGAATTTGATACGGTTGCAGTAGGAAATTGCAAAGGATGTTATGCCTTTGTCGAAATGTTCAGACCTAAAAGCGTGGCTGAAAAGGACGATAAGGAGGAGGATTTAAATAATCCAACTGAAACTCCCGATTTAATTCAAGAGTAATATCGCTTAACAAACGATTAATACTACGAGACATTCCTCTGTAACCAGTGCCAACATAGATTTGACCTGCTACTACTGCAGCAGTGGCTAATCCCCAGAAGATGTAGTAATAAGATGACTTAACTTGAGGCACAGTTCCTTAAAGTGGCTTTTACCATCCAAGCAGATTTTGACAGAACTGTCATTAAATCTGATAGATAATTAGCTACGCCCAATTCTCCACATTGCTCTGCCACGCAATTAACTTTCCTAGACATATCAACCAGATCCTCCAGATTTTGATAATAAGTCGTCAACATCTTACGGGGATCATAGGATGAAACTCTTTGAAAACAATTCTGAGGGAGACTATCTCTAAGACCACAGTCACACATTGGCATCAAATGATCCATAGCTCTCACTAACTCAGCCAGAGCATCAAACTGCTCTAGGTGAGATTCATACTGATCCTTTAAAAACTGATGAACTTCCAAGAAGTTAGCAGCTTCATAATTCAAATGAATCAGATGAGATTGAGTCTGTAATTCTTTGGTGTAAGAGGCTAACGATGTTAAATGACCACACAACTCTTCATAAGGAGATTTAACTTCTTCCTTTGTAGGAGCAGTGATCTGAAGCAATATCGGCTTATCAGTTTGCTGAGTTTCCACTGGTGGTACTAATTCCATTTTTAAGAGGCATACCTACATACTCTAATTACCTTGAAACACCCCTATTGGCAATGGTTCTCAATTGTCGTAGGGGTTTTTGTGGTGAGCAGCGTCAGCTGTGCAAAAAAGCTAGCTAAGGAGCTATGTCTGAATTGTCTTCACTAGGTCAAGAGATCACTGTCAGTCCTCAGGGTATTGTCAGTCCTCCGACCCAATTATCTCGAATCAAACTTGTAGCAGATTCATCTCATCCAGAATGGGGTAATTTCTGTTTCTATCATCCAACTAACCCAAGATCCTATGGAGAACCTTTGGTCGACCAACATGGGAATAGTGCTTTACTATGCACCATTGTTGATTTGTTTGTCAGCTACGACGGCAAAGCTGGCAACAAAGGTTCAACGACATGGGAAGGGAAACGAGCATATGTCATAGCAATCTTGCAGACACCAATGCCTAATCTTCGCTATCAATTAGCGATGCCAACTACTTCAGCTGGTTATGTTTACAGATCATTTCTAGCTCACACGTCAGTGGTTGACCTCTCTAATAAATACGTAATACTGCAAGGTAAACAAGGTAAACGAGACGCAACTTTCTGTCAGTTCTTTATGGACGATCAGCTCGTCAGATTACCTAACGGATTAATTCCTGCAGGGTCTACTGAGATGGAAAAAGCGATTAATAGATCACGAATCAACCTCGGTTTACCACCTCAATTCGAAACTATCTCTGATACCGTTGATGTCTGACGACTCCATCCCTGATGGGATAACCCCAGAACAACTTGAGCATTACTTAAAGCTCAAGCTCAAAGAAAGAGGAGGGATTCCACCTAGCGAGGTGATCCCTGCCCTCAACTTTGGTGGGGCTAATGGAGGTGTTAAAGATTTAACAATCGTATTACGACAAATTCTCGAGAAATCTGAGGGAGGAAATCACGCGGTTCAGTTTATTGATCTGGCAATTTTCTGCTTAGAAAAAACGCATGAACTCATGCGAATGCATATTAAAGAGATCCAATCAGGCGTTGATCTACCTGTCATGCCAGGGCAACCACCATGTACAGAAGAAGAACGAAAAGTATTGGTTGACCAATTAAATCGACTAAGAACGACCACTGTTTCTGCAACAAACAAAGTGTACGAACTTTATGCTCGTATTCAAAACTCAGTAATGATTAGTCGCTTAGTCGAATTACGTCAAAAGTTAGGACAAGACATATCAGATGAAGATTTGTTTAGTCACTTGCTTTACGGCGACGATATCCTTGGATCCCTAAAACTCGAGAGGCCTGACATGCCTCTTGATGAAGAACAAACTACTTAAACCCTAACAATGAACTCATTCAGTCAAAGAAAAAACATCATGAACTCAAAACTAAACAAAGAAGACATCAAGATCTTCAGAGGATCAGCTGGTGCTGTTCAAGACTGGCAAACACCAGAAGAAATCTTAGCAATGATGGATTGCAACTTCGAAGTCGAAGTACGTCCTTATATTGATCATCTAGGTAACAAACATGATAAGTACAACTTTTGGCATCGATCAGACAGACAAGATGTATCTTCTGTTTTAGGAATGTTCGGTTCGAGGGTTCCCATCCAACCTATTGATCACATCAAAACTTTCCAATACTTCATCGATCAATGTCCCAAAGAAATATCAATGGATGTATTTGGTTCATTTGATCATGGAAAATCAATTTACATGGCCAGCAAGCTAACCGACAACAATGGGAAGCTATATGCAGGAGAAGATATTGGAATGGGAATCAGTTCACCTAGCAGTCCTAACTACATTCCTAAAGAGCAAAGAACTGACCAATGGTTAGTAGTTACTGATACTTACGGTAAAGTTGGTGCTCCTACCATTAACCTCTTAAGCGTTGAATGCATTTGCACTAATGGAATGTCCAGAAGGATGAATCAATACACTCGTAAGTTGCATCATCGAGGAGCCTTTGATTCAGATTTAGTTATCGATATCTTGTCTGAAACACTTAGAGAAGCTCATTGCTATGCAACCATGAAAGACAAAATGATTTCCACCCCTATATCCAATGACAAAGCGATGAATGTTATTAAGAAGTTCTCTCCAGACAAGTACGATCCTGAAACAAAAGAAAAGAAACGTAACAATAAAAGGCAATCTTTAACAAAGATATTTGAAGAAACTTTAATAGGTGCTGAACAAAACGATAGGCAAAATAACCTATGGAAGGTAATGAATACATTCACTCAATACCATTCCCACGCCTGCATTCACAGCACTAACAGGGAGAAGGCTCTCATGTCCAATCTAAATGGAATAAGATCAAAGGAGATCAGTCTAGTCAGACATGAACTCGAAGGATTATTAACCCTAGCCTAGGAATCTACGATGACTTCAGCTGCAGAATACGACTCTATGTCTTCTCATCGACGGAAACTTCTTTCTCTCTTTGAACATTTAGCACAAGAACCTTTACTACAATCCACTGGTCAGGAGGTACTGAACCAGCTGAAAAACCACGAACATCGCTATCCTCCTAAGAGAGGTGTCTCACACTTCAACTCAGAAAACCTACTAATGGGCTAATGGCAACACTCAACCTTACTGATCAGCAAGAGAAAGCCATGCTTTCCGTCTTGGATTCAGCCGAAAGATGGGCTGAATATTACTACAGTAGGGTTGAGCCTTTTATGTGGGGCTGTAAGTACAGGCCTGAGAAAGAAGGATGCGATCTTGGTGACGATTACTCAGAGAAACTAAGACAACAACAAAGATGTATAACAGAATTACATAAACAACTAAAAAAATGATTCTTGTTTACATCATCGTTGGACTACTCTTCTTTCTTCTTGGATGGGGAATGTATTTAACTATAGGCCCAGGTAAAGAAGAATTAAGAGATCCTATTTCAGAACACTCAAAAATGCACGAGCTAGGTATAGCTCATGGTCATAACAATCTAAAGAAGAACTAATCTTTCTTAGCTTTTAATTTAGTAATCCAACCTTTAACGGTATCAACAGCCTTCGTCACATAAGGCTGTAGGAAAGCTATTAACTTTTTAATATCTTCGACAAATGCATTCCACTCCTTAACAAAGAGTGACCATCTTGCCTTGATGTCAGCAATGTACTCTTCACGAGTAATCAGTTTATGCTCAGGTTCAGTTGTCATTGTTAAGAAGCGAGTTTAATTGTAAATCTATCCTTTTGCCATTGTTCCATTCTGTCTTGTTGCTTAATCAGCTCCAAGCAATGAGAACATTGACAAGGTGGATTCTTAGGATGATTGCTCTTCGTTGTATTCACGAATAGCTTCCTTGATAGTGTTCTTGAAATTATTAGACCACCAGTTCTTCCTTTTACTAGTGAAGTGATTATCTAATTTGCACTTCAAATAGTAAATACCGACTAGCCAAACAGTAAAGAAGAAACCATCCACATAGCTCATGCTATTCCAGGCTTGAACTGCTCCGTCCATTAGAGGTATGCCTTTGAGATGTTAGTAGCAAAGCCTATCAAAGTGACACCAGCAGCTAAAACTGCTGCGGCTCCGATGACCCACTTCTCTACGACCTTTAATCTTTCACGCAACTCCTCTTGCTTCTCTTCTAATCTTTCGATTTTTAAATCATGAACAACTAAGCGCGTCTCCTGAGACTCATCTAAAGTTAAAGGTTCAGTCATGTCTTAGGTTGTGACTTGTCGATTACTTTAACCCCTTCTGTCGGTAAAATCTTTAATCCGTTTTCAACTCGAATTGTTTGAACATTACCTGAACTGAGAAGCATCTTTTCGATGTCACTCTTAGTCATAGGCTTATCATCTCCGTTAGCTTTATAAGTTCCATCACCTCTCTTCTTAGCTGTATCCAATCCAAAACTTGCGAGCGCTCCGGTAAAAATACTAGCGACAAAAGTGATATCACGAGGTTCTTGTTTACCTAGTCCTGGGATCGTCAAATAATTCAAAGAAATGATGAATCCGGCCCATACGACTACCCCAAGTCTGACAAATGTACCCAATATGGCTACTTGTTCTTCTTGATCGTCTATTGCTTCACGCAATTTACCAAGAGGACCTTTAGGCTTCTTAGCCTTATCATCCTTAACGGCAGTCCCTGTTGTAGGTGTTTCGGTCATAACAACTAAATCGTCAACTTTACTTTAGAGGTTCCTGAGAGGGAACCTTTTTTGGTGTCCAATATCATCTGTGCAAATGAAATTGCTCGGGCCGGGATTTCTTAAGTTCAGCCCACCCAATATGAAGTTTAAAAAGACTCTTCAACAGCAAGGTCTTTACGTCATCAACTTCAGTCTTCCAGCTGGTAAAACCTGCCCCGGTGCTGACAAGTGTTGGGCAATGGCTGTCGTCGACTCAGACGGCAAAGTCAAGCTGGTTAAAGGAGAAAAGAACGAATACATCTGCTATGCCGCTAAAGGCGAAGTGGTTTATTCCAACGTACAAAGAGCTCGTGCTCATAACAAAGCAATCATCGATGGTCTCAGTACCCATGAGATTGTCGACTTAATGCTTGTTTCCCTTGAGTCCAATTACAAAAACCTTCTCAAGAAGGCCAACTTATTTAGATGGCATGTCTCGGGAGATTTTTATCTTCCTAAATACAGAGATGCCATTTTTATCCTGACTCAAGAATTATCCAACTTGATCCACTACGCCTATACGAAAAACCTTCCTCTCTTTAAAGATGTCAAATTACCTGACAATTTCAGACTCAACGCTAGTTGGGGTGGACGTTATGACCATATGATTAACTCCACAGATTTTCCACGTTCTGCTCGGGTCGTCAAAGACCACGAGGAAGCAGACCAACTCGGTTTACCAGTCGATGTGAATGACTCACTCGCCTTCGGTGAACGAGATCTTAACTTTGCCCTTATTGATCATTAAAACAATGAAACCAGTCAAACTCGATTTAAAAAGCAAGCAAGCAGTTCACCTTATGACTTTAATTAGAAATTATGCTTTTCTACCTGATCACATAACCCACCCAGAGTTTGTTCAATCTCTGGAAGAAATCATGGATCAAATTAAAAACTCTCAATTTGCTACGAAGTAACTATGAAAGACTACACAAACGACCCACTTCATATGAATGAAAGTGGTTTCATTGATGCTGTTTATTTATTTGTTTGGGGTAATGACGACCCCTGCACAGAAGAATACAGTTTCTCTCACACAATTAAAGAGCTTAAAACTCAATTCAGACGAGTATCAGAGGCAGAACAATTTGTTGCTGACTTAGCTATTCACTATGAGAAGAAAACTGATGATTTTCAAATTGGAGATACACCATTTAGTTCAGATCAAGAGAAAACTTTCATGAAAATGATTAACAACATTTTCGACAACAAGGAGCAATCATGATGGATTCAAAAACTAGAGACGAAATTCTTCGTCGATGTGAAATCTTACAGTACCTTGGCGACGACGGTATCCATCCTTGTTACGACCAAATTCCTCCCGATGAATTGATGGAACGCCACGGTGACCTTCTAAAAGATGATAGCGATCTATTCAAACTCGAATTAAAACTTATTCCTAGAGAGGAAAACTAATGCCAATTTTCCATGTCACTCTTTCAGAGAAGACCACCTATACCGTTCATGTCAAGGCTGACAGTCTTGAAGATGTTGAACAAATGGATGACTCAGAGTTCGAGTACCTCGACCGTGTTGATTCAACCAGCAACTTTCTTGGTATAGATAACATCGAGGATCCTGATGACTAAAACTGAGCCTTGCAGGTACTGTGGTGGCGACTGTCCTAATCAACCTGATTACATGTGCGACGGCTACTCAGGAGATATTGACGATCTTTACAAAGATGAAGATGAAGATGAGTAACGATCAAAACCAAGAGAGACTCTCCTACCACTACTACGAGGTAAAGGAAGAGCACCCTGAGTATTCCAAGGAGCAATGTTCCAAGGAAGCTCAAAGTCGCTTCGAAGCTGAAGCTGACTCCCATGACTGAATGGCATCTCCCGTATAGTCACTGCCCTAAGTGCAACTGTCAGCACATGAGTTACGGCTCTCCAGTCGTAACAGAACAAGCCCTCTCAATTCATTTACCCATGACATGTAGTAAGTGTCGTGAAGAATGGATTGACGTTTTCACCTACAAACAATCTCATTCCTACGATCATGTCGACTAAATTCACCCACCAAAAAACTCCCACAACAGCAGAGTTTAATGAATTCATCAACAATTCCCCTGTTGAAATCCTAGAAAAAGAAGAAACAGAACAGATTTATAACACTGGTGGAAAAATGTATCGCAAGATTAATTATGCTTTCAAAGTTCCATTCGACAAGGTTGAATATGAAGAATGGTGCATGCAAAAATGTTTAATAGATCTACTGAGAAATTACTGCGACAATCAAAGAATTCAATTTGGTGATGTAGGAGACATCCTCGCACATCCAAAAGATAATTTCGACCAAGACCTTGAATTAAATGGCGAACAAAAGTCAGTTCTACTAAATTACGGCAAGTTATGGGATAAGTTGCTTGACTCTTAAACTACTGGATGCTTTCGCTGGCATAGGAGGATTCTCATACGCTGCAGAGAAGCTAGTCGGTGGATATAAGACAAAACGTTTTATTGAAATCGACCCCTACTGTCAGTCAGTTCTCAAGAAGAACTTTCCCAACGTTCCTATACACAATGACATCACAACCTTCCACGCCGAACGAGGCGAATACGACGTTCTCACAGCCGGTTTTCCTTGCCAGGACATTAGTGTGGCCGGCTCACAACGAGGAATTGGAGAAGGAACTCGCAGCGGTCTTTTCTACGAAGTCATGCGTTTGGTTGGGGAGATTCGACCTAAGTTCGTCTTACTTGAAAACGTTAGAAATCTCATCTCTCACCAAGACGGGCAAACGTTCCAAGAAATCCTCTTTCAAATTGCCAAGCATGGGTACGATGCTGAATGGAATATTGTTAGCGGTCGAGATCTGGGAGCCTGTCACGAAAGGAAACGCATATGGATCCTGTGTTACGAGTCTTCCTACTCCAAATACAATGGACTCTCTTCCTCAGAGGAGTGTCGAATCAATGCGGAAGCAAGTGACCAAGACCAGACCGGGGAGGACAAAGCTTGCCAATCTCAGGGAAGCAGTCAATCCCGAGGCAGTGAAACTGTTCAACGAACTACAGAATCCGAAACTACCGACTCCAAGAGCACAAGAACCGGGGAGTACCAATCACGGTTACGGGGACAACTTGAAGGAGGGAGTCTTCAAGGAGCTGGGAATTCCAACCAAGAAATACCCCAGTCTCCCTACTCCAACAGCGAGGGATCACAA
>MDSV01221523.1_pt1 | contig 15333 bp, 14 predicted proteins | sample 810851 | NCBI WGS metagenome assembly MDSV01 (sample SAMN05326640, study PRJNA326480) | marine metagenome | isolation source: seawater | place: Atlantic Ocean: North East | collected 2012
ATGATCCATGACAACGATGGTGAGTTAGAAGCAACCTTGTATCATGAATTCCTTCATGCGATTCTTGGATCTGATGAAGGGCACGGCCAAACCTTCCAGGAACATGAGGCCTTTTGGCCACTAAGGCGGTGAAAAAGAGATGGATATTGTAAATTTGTTCATTGACGGAATCTATGTTCTCTACCTTGGGTCATTTATTGTTGGAATAATTATAGGAGCATTAATTCTATTTGGGTTGCTTATTTTTCCAAAAACTACGATCCATTGGTTAGAGAAGTTCCTTCGCTATGGCATCGAATGCAATGAAAAAACATTGAAGAGTTTGGAGGAATTCAAATGATTGGGAATGGATTTTTGATTGGGGGTTTATTTGCTCTTTTCGTCTTACTTTCTCCATTTTTAGCAATCCTCGAGCGACTTTTCGTTGGAATAGGCAGCCTACTCCTTATTCTGATTCTAGGATTCGTTATTATCAGTTGTCCGATTCTGTTTCTTGCTGGAGTTACACTCATTTTAGCTAGCAAGGCCACGGTAACGAGTGGTTTGTATTACATTGCATTTAGTATTTTGAGCCCCATCATTCTCATTCCACTCTTCTTGTACATAAGCGAACTTTCTGATAGCGATCAACTTATGGAGAGTAAATTCATTATTCTTGTAGTAAACGTTTTGATTACACTTGCTTCTCTGCTCGTTTTTGGTTCTTCTTCAATTTATTTTTCTGGGGTGCTGGTTGCTGCCTCGGTTTTGACTTTAGGCGACCTTACAATGAACAAATTGACAACAAACAATTGGTGATACTATGAACAATAACGATGAAAAAAATACAACCGTGAAAATGACCACTCCTCTGGGTGAAATAAGTCTTGATATGCTCGAATATCATGAAGCAAGCAAGATTGCAAGGAATCATGTGAATCCAGAAGATTTCTCTGTCGCACGCAAAACTGTGAGGGATTTCTTAGGTGCTGAAGATAAGATTGATGTCAGATATTGGGAAAACAAACTTGGCTCCCTCATTAAGATGTATTTGGATGTGCATTTTTCAGATGCAACCTTGGTAAAGGAATTTGATTTTGACGGCAACTTGCAGACTGATGCCACATACAGCAGTATCTACCTTGGGGAGAAAGGCTATGCACGATTTATGGCCAGAGGTTGGCGATTTTATGTACGCAATGTGGGATCTGGTGAAGAAAAATTCGCTCTTCATTCCAGTGTTGATAGCGACGGTGATCAACGTATTACTGTCATCACCGATACCAACGGGCGCGGCCTTGAAATTATTGAAGAACTCATGGATAGCTTCTATGCAAATGGCCCTCTGAATGGCGGATTCTTTGATATTCAATACAACTTCATGAAGCGAAATCAGAGAACGAATGAATTAATGGCATGGAATCCACGAATCAAAGAGACTTTGGAACGCGACGTGCTCAACTTCATCAAAGTCATGCCAATATTGAAAGAAAATGGGCTACCGAATTCCAGGGGAATCATCCTTTCTGGACCTCCCGGGACAGGAAAGACAATGATTGCAAAGTCGATGGCTTCGGAAACAGAAGCAACAACAATTCTCATCTCAGCAGAAATGATTCAACAACGAAACGATATCAAATCAGCATTCAGACTTGCACGCAAACTCGCACCTACATTGATTATCATTGAAGACATCGATACTGCAGGTACAGTAAGCCGCCGATTCGCAGATCATCCTATCCTCGGGGAGTATCTCCAAGCAATGGACGGCATCGAAGCCAACGAGGGCGTCGTTGTCCTCGCAACAACCAACCACACTGAGAACATCGACCCTGCTATTTCTGACAGACCTGGTCGCTTTGATCGAATCATCGAAGTGCCCCTACCTGATAAAGAACAACGAATCAAAATATTAGCAAATTTACTTACCAAGATGCCAACCGAAAATCTGACATTCGGTCTCGGAACAGAGGATTATTTCGGTAATGAAACAATTTCCGAGATTGGACGAGATGCGAAGCACTTGTCGGGTGCATGGATACGTGAAATCGTCCACACTGCATTCATTTTTGCTACATATGATGGCCGGAACGCGATTAGTTCAAAGGATTTGAAAGCAGCACTCAAAGATGTCAAAGAACGCCGAGGCCTTGCGTACAAGTCGACACCGAAGCTTGAGCACAATTATCTCGAGGATGATTCGGACGTCAACAGCCTCTTTATTTGAAAGAGAAAACTCCCTACAATCTCGGGAATTCTCCCGAAATCAAATTCCATCAACTATGGTACTGGAAGTGAAAATTATGAATACAAAAACAATGAACAAGAATAAACAAAATATGGAAGATGTCAACGCATTCGTTGAAATTGGAGAAGACAATACAACAGCAACAATTGTGGATCATCGAACCACGATTCGAACAACATTTGAGCAACGAAATTCCGCTGAACAGGCTAAACTTGCGACGATGATTTGGAACATTGGTGTCGAATCAATACTGAATGCAGCGAGCCAATCCATGCTCCTCATGCTCCAAGATCAAGGAGCAACAATCACCTCCTCTGTTGAGCAAGTTATGCGTTCAAAAACAGAGGATTTCAAGGTTGATTTCACGCAACTCGTTAACGATGTTTTTGTTGACGGAAGTGGAACAGTCCCGGAGATGCTCGACTCTTTTACAGAGGAACTCACTCAACTCATTCACAAAAATGTTAGTGGGGAAGACTCAGACCTTGCAAAGACGCTTGAAGCACACATTGGTCGTGATTCAGAACTCATGAATGCTCTCGATCCAAAATCAACCGAAGGAATTCCACACATTATCCAGGAGAGAATCCAAGACACTCTCAACAATGTTCTTGATTCAACGAACACAACCTCTCCGATTTCGAAATTACTTGACAATATCAAAGAAGCAACAGAAGAAGGAGACTTGAGTCGACAAGCACAAATTGAAGAAATCACCACAATACTTGACGCAAACAATACGAAGAGTCCAATCGCCAGATTGTTGCGTGAAGTGAATATTGCAGTCGAAGGCTCTGCACTCTCGATTCTAAAAGGAAGTATCGAAGATATTCTTGAGAATCAGAATGATAAGATCCAACAAATCTATGATATGGTTTTGGAGTCGACAACAAAGAAAAATACAGCAGATGGAACAACATTACAAGGTGTAGATTTCGAAGAAGAAGTTGGGCTTTCACTTGATGTGATTGCAGCTGAAATGAACTTCGATAACGAAGGGGTCGGGAATACCACAGGTATTATTCCAAATTGTAAGAAAGGCGACTTTATCCTCAGCGCTCGTCCTAATTCAAATACTCCATCGCTTCGAGTTGTATGTGAAGTGAAATCTGATCGCTCTTTCAACAATGTAACGAAAGTCGTTAAGGAATCACTCAAGTGCATTGAGAATCGTGCATCTAGTTCCGCAGTGTTTGTATTCAACTCTTCGCGTGCGAAGGATACGTTCCCAACACTCCAACGCATTGGGAAAGTCGTTATCGTGCAGTATGACCAGAACGACCCTGCGGGAATGGACAGATTACGTGCAGCCGTAGCAATTGCAACTGCCATTCATACCGAGACGAATTCAGATGATGAAGCACAAAAAGAGGCGATTGCAAGTGTAGCAGGCCGCCTTGAAAAAGAGTTCAAACGTTATGAGACCATCTCGAAGTCTGCTGAAGCAATTATCTCACATGGAACGAAAATCACTGGCCAGGTCAGTACAGCAAAGAACAAGGTACAGATAATTATCGATCTCGTCAACCAAACAGCTGCCGCACTTGATGTTCAAAGTGAATTTACGGACGATTCAGAAGATCTTCTCTGATGGAGGAAGGTCTAAATCAATTCAAATGGAGGAAATAAAGTGTCGGAAAAATTCGTTCAGAACTTGTTTCGTTTCCCGGGCACTCAGAATCCGAATAATATAGAGCAAGTTGTGAGAAAGGCCTTCCTAAATCTCCATGAATTGAAGAAAGCAGGTTATAGTTACAATGGCGTAAGTGCAAATTACAACCGGACAAAGAAATGGCATAAGAATCCAAAATTATCAATCACAAGTATCGATGGCCGAGTTTCAGTCAATTTGACAAAAACCACGACACCTACTGCGAGCAAGTTCATGATCGCTGTCCTCTATTGTACTGCCTATTTAGAAGGTAAGATCAAATCCGCTGACCTGTTTTACAATGATCAACACGGGAAAAGCCGGAGTATTGCAAGCCGACACGGCCCTGAGCACTCGGAGTACATGCAGAGCCTTATTTCAAAAATGAACGATGAGGATTTCATGCTTGAACTCGATGGGTTGATTGAAAATCCATTGCCGGATAATTTGTCAGAAGTGCAACGTTCAATACTTGATGCAACCAAAATAGGGGTCGTTTCTGAAGACCAAGTGCATAACCTCATGAATACACATGGCTGCTCGGCAACTGATCTCTTGCGTGAATATGAGCGTTTGAAAATTATCATGGAACAAGACAATCGCGTTCCAAACAAAATCAGTTTCCCAAAAATCGATCTCATCGAGCATGAGCAAATTATGGATACACAAACCATGCGCCAAGAGATATTCGAACTCGAAGAAAGGGTTTCAAATCTGAAATTGAACCTCCAAACGGTTAAACAGGAGTTATCCAACAGCCAAAACAAGGTAAAGAAACTGGAGAGTCGAGGACTCATCTCGAGAATTTTCAATCGTAGGGTGTGAGTAAGTGTTTGGAAAAAAACCTCTCGTGACAAAATGCACTCATTACGAGATTGTCACAAACAGGACGATTATACCCTCATTCTTCAGTGAGATGGAAATTAAGTTACCTCCCAAATCGTTCGAAAAAGACGAACTTACAGTCGAGATATCTGGAAAGTTTGCATTTGAAATGTATTTTGTTGACGTGGTTGTTCCAGGATTGGATTCAAGTAGATTAGCCACAGATGGTGACGAGATTTTCTCAAATGAATGGAATTATAATGACAGATATTTTACACTGTCTCCGGTTGGTACAAAAAAATCCGTGGTTCATTTCAAAATCCAGAAAGTAAATGCATACACGTATAAGATAAAAGTGAAATCTATCGGCAAATGTAATTCGCCTAGACTTAAGTTACATTTGTATTCTAATGCGATAGACATTAACGATTTGGTTTTTAATCGTGAAGCACTTACCAAAGACTTTGTATGTGTAAATTATTCATATACGGGCGGGAGAAAAAAGAGTTGTACATTCAAGCAGAAATTGGCTACAATGGATCAAAAAGATCTTGAGAAAAAGCGGATTAAAGTTGGTAATACTCCGGCTAATGAAGATGGTAGATTACGACTGGTACACACCAAACAGTACATTACACTCAAAGCGTTGTCAAAATTTAAACTACCACACCTCTCAACGGAAGGAAAAAACAAGAAACTTGTTGTGACCTATGTTGGCCCTGATGATTTAACAAATATGCAAACAGTATTACGGTATCTAAAACAAATTTGTGAACAAAGAGGAATTGATGATAGGACAATATATGTCAGAGCTGACATGGTTAATGAGAATACTTCAGATGCAAAATTAGCGAATATCGTAGAGGAGTTCACTGGCCGTAGCACAAATTTAGAAAAAATCAGTCAGCACGAGAGCGAATGGGTTGAGAGTGACGTTATTATTGACACCTGTACGATCAATTATTGGAGGTTCTCAACAGATTACAAAAATATCGATCAACGAGAAACAAACCTGTATCAGGAAGAAATTTCAAGGCGTATCAATTATCTCAAACCTGGCGGAATCCTTTACCTTGTTTTCCCAAGTTTTGTAAGTGGGTTTGGGAAAATTTTTGATGACCAATATCACTCCATCAATGACGACACAGACATCAGTACATTTCGAGATACAGATCATGTGATTAAAGAATTAAATTCTATTTGCGAAGAAATAAAGAAAAGATACACAAATATTATCATCGAATCGCCAAAGAACTACGACTCAGATGGGGGATCCATCGTGATTCGTCACAAAGGAAACTTGTATTCAGGCGGAGATACAACCACAAAATATCAAGACCAGAAAATTGTTCCTATCACTCCAAAATCTGATAGTGAAAGATGGAAGTCGAGTTTCTCAAGCCTTAGCATCATGGGCGAACCACCAGCAGCCTTTGGAGGATTGTCTCCGATTGAGACATTCATTCCAAGAGAATCAAAATCCAAATTTAGAATTATTGTTCCAAAGCATTCCCTCAGCACTATCAAGGTCGATGAAGAAGGTTTCATTTCTACATTTACTGAAGACTTTATCCAACAGTTTGTTGATAAAAAACAATCACGGATCGAATTAATCGAAATGGATGACTTAATCCCTTACTTAATTCGTAAAGGAATTACACATAAGGAAATGGTGGAGTACGTTGGCCTAACAGGTAGGAATGACGAACGTGAACTGATTGCTTCGATTGTTGAACCAATACCAATTATTAGAGAATGGAGAAATGATATGGGTGAACTATCACACTACGAAATCCAATCTGAAAGCATTTTGATTGAACAATATGATTTCGATTTAGGTGACAGAGAACTTCTCAGAGCAGCTGCTGCAGCATGACGGTGATATTATGAATAAATTAGATACTGAACAATACAAGCCATTTTCACAAATACTTGAAAATCCTGATGAAGAAAATTTAAACAAATGGTTAGAAGATAATTTGACAGACAACGTCTCCGGGATATCTGCAATTTCTTCGACTTTGAATGACTCTTTCTTTGGCCCTCTTTCACCATTCCGTGAATCAAAGTTCAACAATAACGAAAATTTTCAAGTTCTTCTGAGTATTCAAGAACACATAAATGATCAAGTATCAGACAATCAACACTTCGCAGACGAAGTAGAGAAAGCCCTAGGTGGAGAGCAGGATGACTTCTTGAAATTCATGCACGCTGTAACGATTTTATGGAAGACGGCTTTACACGGCCCTAAAGAAACTCCAAGATTTTCCCCTGAGGTTATCAAAAATAAATTGACCTCAATTGATGAAGTTGACGAAGAAGTTTCAGCGTTTCTTCTTGACAGATTAATCGTTAACATACTTTGGCCACAACATAGAGATCATGTCGACAACCTAAGTATCGAGGAAATAGAAGATATATTACATTCATTTACTGTACAAAATTTCTCTGATGAATCATTGAATTATTTCGCAAAGACATATTTCTTCAATTACTTCAAGGAGGGGGATGAACGAGTTGTTGGATTACGAGATGCCGCCTACAGTGACGAGTTTTCAAACGGTTTCACAAACTATCTTATTGCATCGAGATTGGATATTGACGATGTAGATAGAACACCAATGTTACTTAGGGCATTGAGTTCATTTATCGAAACCAATGACCAACAACGTCAGAGCGCTATATTAACGAGATTAATGAAAGCGGGAGTTGATACAAAACGAGAAGACGGGAGTTATACTCAGACTACTACTGAAGATGGGCCGCTTCAGAGGATGATTTCAATTCTTCAGGTTTTAGACCCAGATACGTACAGTGAGCAAGTCATCAATTCGGTGGTTAATGAAATCGTAGAATACATGATGTATAGAATTCAAAAAAATAACCAACAGAGTATGAGCAACCGTTTTCATCCTGGAAACCAACGATTTGAGATTGATGATTTAGATAGATTAGATGTACTTCATGATGAGGCTCAAGGTTACGACCGAATAATGGAAATCGTAGGAATTCTCCAGTTGATTCGAGACGGAAAAACCGAAATTGCATCCGCAGAGAACCCTCTTTTCGAACGTTGGCTCGATGAAATTATCAATCATGAACGTGTACTTTCTGTTTATTCTGTTGACAATTGCGATGTTGATGACATAATTTTCGCTGCACTTGGCTGCCTTTTACATTCAGCCTCAAACCATTTGAATGACTCAAGCGCAGGTTCCATCATCTCTGAATTGCGAATTCAACTTAACTCTAGAAAGGATGCCTTCACTGACGATAACATGAAAAATTTCGTAGATCTTATTTTAGATGTTATCGATGAAGTTACCAGTTTTGATAGAGCAAGCTGGAGAGAAAAATTGAATGATAGGTTAAAGCAAGATCTTCAAACATTTATTCTGGATAGAAATATAACAAAAGAGCAACTTGTTTATGCTGTTGAATTACATAGGTCAATGATTTCAAATGAAGAAATACATCCAAACCAAAAAGAAAATTTCTATCAAGTATTCCTCTTCATGGAGTACATCGTCGACGAATTCGGAAATGAAAGCCAATATCCAAAAGATTTAGTGGATGAATTCCATTCGATGAGATCTGCACTGCATATGGGATTAACAGCATACATCGAAGCGATAACATCTGACAATGATATTGCAAAAGAACATGCAGAAACATTCGGATTTACACTTGAACGGTTGGAAGAGATTCAAGGTAAACTTCTTCCCAAGGAGGAATAGACATCAAAGTCATTGTAGGCCTTGAAGCCCATGATGGATCTGGTAAGTCAACAACTGCTATAGAAATTTCAAAATTGTTCAACGGTTCTGTCTTCTTTACAAACGATCAAACCAAAGAAAAGCGTAGTGGAATTTACAAAAATAAGTCGATGAAGCATCCTGAAAAGATGCTGTCTGTTGAGAAAACGTATGAAGAAGAGAAGTTGGAGTTTCATGAAAAGATGAATGAAGACTTTGTGATTCTTGATCGAACCTGGTATTCACATACAGTTGAAGAAAATGTCATGGATGTTTTGGATAAAAAAACAGAACGTACGTATCCAAGAAATACTATTCCAGAAGACGTAATTAAACCTGATTTCGTTTTCCAAATCGTTATTCCTGAGGATGAGCGTCAAAAACGTGTAGAAGATCGTGGAGAAGAATTAACTCCGCGTGATATCCGATTGAATGAAGATTCAATTTATCGGGAAATGTTGGAAAAGGAACGTGAACGCTTTGGCTGCACAACTCTACGATTACGTCTTCGTGATCCAAAGGTTTGTGCATTAAGAGCTGCACAAGTTCTTCTTGGAAATCCTGAAATTCCCCCATTGAAAATTTACGTTGATTAGTTTAAACGGATTTTTCTCCGCAGTTGTAAGAGAATTCTCCGTTTTTTGGATTCTATCAACTGTAGATAACCATGAACATTGAAGTTATATCATCAGCATCAGAAGAAACACTGATCTCCTTTGGAGTATTTGCGTGTGCATTTTCCTTTGCACTATGGAAGATTTATTCAAATCTAAGAGGGAAGATTCAATTCTATGAATCCCAGGATGAATCAGGTCGCCTAGCATTGCAAAACGATCTGACTCAAATGCATAATTTGATTGCAAGCCTACGTCGAGAATACGAGGATGTTGAACAGAACATCGAAAACGATCTTGTCGAGTTGGAACTCGGCAATATGTCTCTACACCCTAAGCTCAAGAATTTCGAGGTCAAGCAATCTGCTTCATCTGAATCGATCTACAACCTTCTCGCTAAGATTGAGGATTCCCTCACAACAATCTACCGGACTTCAACACCAGGAAACTCGCTCGATCTATCGAAGCCAGTCAATATGCTCTCTAATGCTATTGGCGATGTTAACAATACGATAGGCGCTGTTACGATTGCAACTGAACAGCAGCAGAAGATGATTGCCAAACTCCAGAGTGATCTCACGCTCATCAAGCGAGGACATGGTCTGGAGTGAATTAAGGAAGTGAAAATATGGACGAATATAATATTGAAAGCAACACTATGACGCCACGCAAGATTTTGATTCCAATAAAGGATCAAGAACCCGAATCTGCACGACCAATGATGAATCTCAACACGTATGATGAACAAGTAACTACACCAACGCGAAGTGACACTATGACGAACAAGACAAATGACAATATGAATGACAAGTATGATTCAATGATGGACCATTTTAGCAAGAAGTTCATTACAAGCCCAAGGACTAATCTTTCTGAGATGCCTGTCATAAAGGCTCCAGTTATTCAACAAGCAACTGAATCTCCTTCTGAACAACAAAATGAACAACCAAAGAGCCAACGCACACAAGGAACTCGATTCTTCAAATTCCCTACAACCGACCTACCAGTCGGTGCCGAGTCTCACTTGCTTCATTGGAAGAATCCTGCTATGTTTGACATCGTCCCAGTCAAGGGATCTGAATCTCAGTACGTCCAATTTGCTGGATGGCATCTTAATGGTGCCAAGATTTGGATTGGAACCAGTGCAACAAACGCAACAGAAGCTGTTGGAATCAATCCTGCAACTGGTGTGACTGGCCTTATTCCACAAGCTGTACAAGAACTCGCACAACTCACCGAGTCAGCGCGTCGACTCTCTCCAAACCATCTTGATACTGAGCAACGGCCATTCCAATTTGGAATTGTATGTGTCCTTGGTGGACAAGATCATGCAGCCATCCTAAGAGAAACCCGACTCGTCAACATGACCAAGCAATTTGGTGCAGCATTCCGTGCTGCAGGTGTCCCAAACGCCAGCCTGCGTGCTGCTCTCTACAATGACAATGGTAAGTTAATCGCTTTCGAAGTCAATCTTGGCAATCCAGAAAAGTATGGGAAGGGGCGTCATCTCCTATTCCTTCATCCAGCCAATGACATTGGCGGTGGAAAGTCCGATGAAAGCTTAACAGATGGTCGTCTAACCTTCCAGGCCTCAAGCCTCGGTCGAGAGTTCGAATGGTGGAAGGCTGCTCTTGAATTTGGAAATGGCCGAATTGGATCTATCGAAACAACACTTGGTGGAACCGCTCGACTTGGCCGCTATGCACTCCTCTCGGCACGTATTCCTCGAACACTGTTCTCAAAGGATGCTACTGAGATTCTCAACGTTGACCGAGCCGATTGGGTAACTGAGAATCTCCACTCACAAACCCAGGAGTATCGAGCCAACTATGCTACAACCTTGCTTCGTACTGTTTGGGGCAAGGCTGGACAACGCTTTGATGGAATCTCTGTCACCTTGGTCGATCGATTCGACCATACAATGCGTAATGTACACCGAATTCGTTCAAGCATTGCAATCCTTCGTCAACTCTTCTTGGGTCACCCAGACATGGATTTGCTCCGTGGTGACATCTCGGATGAGCGAATCGCCATCGCTCGTGAGCAAGCAATCACTGAATCCGATTATATGACCATCCATGACACTGTCAAGGATCCAAAGGGACCATGGGAACAACGTCGACGTGTACGAATGAGTACAAGTCTTCAGATTTCTCGAGGAAAGCTTCTCTCAATGGCTCGAGCAGAAGATCCTCAAACTGCTCTCGATGATGCTGAAATCATTCTTGAAGCGGTTCGTGGCCTTGCCACGAGCAAGGAAGGAGCACTTCCTGCAGGTGGCTTCATCATCATCGATGCAATGGTTCCAAACACACTCTTGGAATCTGGCACAGGATTCACTCAACAATCGGTTAATCGTGCCATTGAACTCCTTGGCAAGGGCCTAGAATCAAAGGGAGTTGAGAAGATTCTCATCAATCTCTACAAGGTTCCAGCAGAATTCTCAAAGAACGACACAGCTCTCACAGTTCAAGTGACTGAGGATCAACCAGGTACAAACATTCTCATGGTTTCAACTGAGGAAGTTAAGACGCACAAGAAGCGAATCATCCTTCAAAATCCGAACTTGGATTCGATTACCGCCAGTATGAATTCACCGATATACGCCTTTGGCCGGCTCCTCGGACGAATGGTGACTGCTCACGTTAAGAGCGGTTATCACCACTGTATTGAGGACGGTGAACTCATCCATGCATTCCATCGACACTACTATGGTGGTGCATATGGAAGCCGCCCGAACATCCTTCCGGGTGGTAATGATCGAAAGCGAAAGAAGGATGATAACAACCACAACTGAGGTGAACAAAAATGGAAATAATTAACGCAGTACTATTGATGACAGCACTAATCCTTGTATGGGGAGCAGTAAATCTCGACCGACCAGCAACTCATCGAGTCGAACTCAACCAATCGGATCAACTCAATGAGTCGATTAAATTCTTACAAAGGCTCAAGACACCAAGTGCCAAGGAACAAAGTTTCAATCGAAGGCTTCAAGCCTATAAATCAACAGTTGATTCTGTTGTTACAGAGATTCCTTCCACTGTTGAGGCAATTCAGACATCCTACGAACAGAACCACCTGACACAACGACGTAAGGCAAAGCAACTCCAACAACTTGCAACAGGTATCTCATCAAACGTCGAACAATCCATCCAAAATCAACAAATCACAGCCAACCAATCCATGGATGAGATGCTTGTTCTACGGGATCGTATCGCAGCCCTTGATGAAACCATCCCCCAACTTAAGAATTATCTTGAGCAAAGCAGTAAGGCGCTCGAACAACTCAACCGTGATACTGAAATGGTGAAAGACAGTGTTGGATATTGAGGACATTCAACAAGAGCTTGTACTGGCAAAACAATATCATCAATCGACGCTTGATCAACTTGATTTAATCGAGTCAAACCATCTATCTGGCCAAGTACAATCTCTACAACACAGTATCACATACAACATACTACGGCCGATCGAGCGGGCAGAAATTCTCATACAGATTATTACAACAACAGGGGCTGAAAACATTCCTGGATTTCTCCTTGAAGAATGGCATCTCGAAATTAGGAGAATCCAAACGCTTCTGGAGGGATATGAACATGATTGAATCTATTCGTACAATCGCTAAGGCTTTGGAGCAGTCAAACAAGGCTTTCAAGAGTTTTACGAACTTGAGTGAGACATTCTATTCAAATTTGGATTCAATGAATCAGAGTTTCTCAAATTCATTTCAAATTCAGAGGATCCTGAACGATCAATTTCGTGCTCAGTGTGCTACACAACTTCATGAAAATCAGAAGTTGATGTTTGTTGCAACCAAACTTTTGTCTGAACCGCAATTGGCTGAACAAGAATCCTTTGTCCCTCTGCTCAGCAACCTTGCAGAACTCGATGCCTCGCTTCAGGATGGGGAATTCGGCCGCCCAATCTCTGGTTTCCTTCACCCAAAGGTCGCTGAAACAATTATCGATTTACAAGAACAGTTCCGGTGCGCTACTTTCCTATATTCCTGGGACGATTGGCTAACGGAATTTAATGTTCTACAAACACAATTTCACCAATTGATTGAGCTCTTTCCAATTGAACATCCTCTGTCAACAACCCTCGTTTCTATTCATCTAGGGCTCGATCAAGTTATCGAAAAGATTGACGAACAAATGAAGATTGAAAACATTCTTCAGGCACTTATTCAGCATTCATCAGACGTGGTTCACTCCGAGCATGCTGCATACTTTCGATTGCACACACTGCAACTGGAAGACAAACTCGTCCCACTGCCAATTCGAGACCCGGGAGATGAGGAAGAATGAATCAGTCGATTTCATCAATTCTTACATTAGTCTTGCTCCTTCAAGGACTCGTCTATTTCTGGGCATGGGTTGAGAAGCGACTCAAGCCTGTACTCACAAGGTTTCGATTGATTGAACATGATGTGATCTTTCTCCACGAAGTTGGAATGAAGTATTCTGAGCAAGGTCTTCTTGTTCCTGAACAAATACTAAGAGAACCACGCTCACAACTTCTCATCGAGATCAAGCGCCTTGAATCTCGACTGATCCTCGAAATGTGTTTGCTTACCATTGCGGGATTAATCCCTCCATTTGCGCTATTAATTACATGAAATGTTGACGCAATGTTGTAATAGTCAAACCAAGTCTTAGAATCGTGCCTCGATTGACAATCCTTGACGGAGATTCTCTCCGTCCCGTTGCTCGTGCAGAAAACGGGCACCTCATGGGAATCAATGGTTTTGAGTCCGCAACCCGAGGTAATCATCATTGGATTATCGCCAGTATTGATCAAATCGATGGATGTCGGAAAATCGCATTCGAAGCCGAGTTTCGATATGCTGCTTCAGAGGAAGCACCCAATGAACAACGGCAGTACAGCCGTGTCGGAATATGGACATCGGTTCAGGATTCTCCAAAATTGTTGTCTGTTGCGACCAGCAAGGATACCTATTCTACGGGGACAGGTGATGATTACACTGTTGTTCTCGACAGTTGGCGTTTTGGGAAAAAATCTGAAATCAAATTCAACATTGAAAACTGCGATGATGAAACAACCATCACCGTCGCCCTATGTGCAATTCCGTATTTTCAAAAGGGCAAGAATCCCAATCCAATGTGTGAACTGCATTTGGCGATTCACCCTACGAAGAAAGGCTCGATGCAGCCGGGAATCCCCACTGAGGAAAAGATTACATTTCAGCTACGCAACAATATTCGATCCTCAACGATTGATGATGAACTAAATTTGCTGGATGAATTTGGTGCATTTAGTTTGGATGGTAATGGAAACTCAGTCCATCCAAAGCAACTGTACACTTCAAGAGAGGTCGTTAAGCAGATCGAACAGAGTGGAAACATGAACCTGAATCTCGCATATATTGGTACGGACACAACTGAAAACTTGCGTTCACTCCTGCGTTCATTAAAAGAAAACAAGTCTGTTGCAAAGAAAATCAACACCCTGTATCTCTATTACACAGAAGGTTGGGATGATAATCTCAATGACAAATTTCCCGGAATCGTAATTGATGAATCTGTTACGTCTGACTTGTTCAATCTGCAATTTATCAAAATTCCAGAAGATGGGAGTGTTCCAGTTGATGCCAAACCGGTTGACTTCACCATTGCAACATATGTTACGCCCTGGGCCATGAGCGATGATAAGAATAGAACACAGTATTCGGGTTTAATCAACACACTGCTCAACAAAGAAAACGCAAAACTCATTTGTGTTGATCCTGAAAGTTCATCGAAAATCATTCGCTCCTACTATCATGGCGATTACAATCTTGATACAATGTACAAGGATGAATTAAACTTGAAACCCGAACCAAATGCAAGCCGTCTCCATGCAGAAAATATGGTCGTAGATTGTACAGTATGGAAAAAGAAGGTGATTGATTGACTGGAAATCCATTGCAACCAATCACAGACTACCTTGTCGATTTGCAAGGTTGTTTAATGTTCGGTCGATGTGCAGGAAAGACCACGCGTTTGTCGAAACTGCACCAGAACCGATTGATCAGTGATGATCATCGGTTGTTTCAGCTTGACAAACTCGATACAATTTTCAACACTATCATTGAAACAAACTTTAGTCGAGAAATAGAACTGGATTCGGAGCTTATCCAACGGATTAATGCAATTCGTGACTTGTATTGGTCAGAGAATGATGTAGAAACTGTAAATCCTCTCTGGCCATATTGGTACGCTCGTTGGTTTGATGAAGAAAAGAAACAATTTCACGTCG
>MDSV01044103.1_pt1 | contig 15327 bp, 12 predicted proteins | sample 810851 | NCBI WGS metagenome assembly MDSV01 (sample SAMN05326640, study PRJNA326480) | marine metagenome | isolation source: seawater | place: Atlantic Ocean: North East | collected 2012
ATACCTGCAATGATACCCACGATATTTACTGCATATACTGTCATCAACAAGAAACGAATGATGTTTAATCTGATTATTAAATTCAATGCATTTCACGAACAAGCAGATTCCGGAAATCCAATGCGAGATAGCATTTTTTTGACCGATTCGGAATTTCAAAAATTACCTCTTGAAGATAAACTTGAATATTGCGTTGACCTTAACCGGGTAAGCGAATTAGTATTATCTGCCAAATTACGTAAACAGATATATTCTGAATACAAAGATAGTAAAAACCCTAGATTCCGAGCAATAGCAAATATGTCTATGTCGGGAGTTAAAACAAAAGAAGTAAATTTCAAATCTGAATTCGAATATTCAAAAATAGCCTATGAGGAGATTAAAGATCAACCTAAGGACGAACTTTATTTCACAACTATGAACTCATACATTGTAGATAGCGTAGTATTAGGGTATGAAGAGTCACTAAAATTAGTTGAACAAATAGATTCAGAAATCGGTCTTGAATATGAATATTGGAAGTTAAGGCTTCACATAAGGAAAATTTACTTGAATTTTAGGATGAACCCTGATTTAATAATCGACTTTAGGCAGTTAGAATCGAGGATGAATTTTCACAAATACACTCTGAAACAATCAAAAGGTCTAGAATCTACTTACGGAAAAATCAAGAAAGAGATTTTACTCAAGCAAAATAGATTAGACGAGTTTGAAACCTTGATATTGAATAGAAATTACTTCAGGAAATGGTCTGGAAAAATTAACCTACTCGATGGTGGAAGGAATGACTTGGCGCGCCTTTACAGAAAACAAGGCAAGTTTGATGAAGCACTTGAATTATTCAACCTAAATCTTTCAGATAATATCCGTATCAAAGACCGAACTTCAGAATGTGTTGCAATGATAAATATTGGAAAAACATATTTTGTAATGGGGGAATATGAGAAATCTTCAGAAATCTGTAGGGATACAACTCATTTGGCTAAGTCTCTAGAGTTTCCTAGAGCACTAATTGAGAGTCTTACAATAGAAGTTAAATCACTGGAAAAGCTTGGTCTAGAAAGCCAAGAGAAAAAATCAGAACTAGAAGAACTGATAAATTTACATGGTATTGAAGCAGACCCAGATTGATTAGGTTAATCAGAAATATTCTACAACCTTTTCGATTCTTCGAATAACTCGGTTTAGGTCGTCCATAGATTTCTGCTTCAACATTGCAACATCCATTCCCACCAACCTGTGGCCAAGTGGCAATCTTCCTCCTAACAGATTCAAGAGTAGCATCTGGTCTTTTGCATTCATTGATTTGAGTGCTCTTTCGATTGATTCGGGCTTGCATGTTCCTTTCTTGAGATTCTTCAACAAAGAATTAGGCACAGACAGCCGCTCGAATCCTCCCTTTTTGAGTAGCCAATCCTCGCCCCTTCGCATGTATTGAGTAGTCATTGCTGACCATAATGCAGTCGATAGCCGGTCGGTTCTAGCGACTCTTTCAACCATACCTGTGGATCTGAATCTTTCCAGGATTCTACCGACTCGAGGTTTTGGTCCATCAAGTGTTTTAGCTGCTTCATCAATAGAAATAGGAGCGCCGGAATTTAGCAGCATTTCGAAAATTCTAACAGACAATGAATCTGCTACGATTTCCTTTCCAGGTCGCTCTCCTAACAGTCCTATATCAGCCATAAATCTAGACAATTCGCTTTCCCCTTCTTCAAGTGGTCCCCATTCTTTCACTCTTAGAAGGGCGCTTGGCTTACCATCCGGAGGTAACTCGATTTTCATTGCAACCTTTTTGCCACGGTTCCATACTTCATCGAAAATCTCTAGACGTTGCGAGTGAATCAATTGGGCTCTAATCTTCATATTCGAAATTGCTTTGTCGATTGAGCCTCCTGTAAGGTAGTAATTTTTCCAACCCTTTCCAGATGAAGTTGATACTAATCCTGCCGAAACCAAACGTACGAAGTGATGGTGAATTGCAGCAGGAGTTAGGCCGAGATTTTCGGCCAATTCTCTAGTTTCATACCCTTTACTCGGGTCCATAAACAAATGTTCTGAAAGGACTCTGTGAATTGGTGAAAATGTTCCATCATCAGCGGCATTCTCGCCTCGCCGTCGATGTAAGCAAAGTGTATCGATTAACCAAGAGATTAGTTTCTCTCTGTCATTCTTACTCGCTGGAAGAGGAATTTCATCCAAGCGTAAGTCGAACATACAGCCAACGGATTGCCGAGGGGCTTTGAATAATGCGCAACAAACGTCTCCTGAGAGGCGATTAGTGAATCAACGCCTTTCATCCGACCATTCATAATCAATAGAACGTGAGTTTTGCCACTCTTCTGCATCGATTAGGTGAGGCGCCATTTCTAGGCGATCTTCTCGCATTATTCCACGGCGACGTAGAACCTTGATTGCTGAGTGAACAGTCGCTCTTGAGCGCCCAATTCTTCTAGCTAGCGCTGCCTGAGAGCGCGGTATTCCGTTTACTCTAATGTCATCAATAATCGTCCTCTGCACTAATGAAAGACCGATTGGCATTTTCCGAGCGGCTTCAGATTCTCCTACATTCATTCCTCTGAGAACTTCGACCTGTGAAGGTGCTCCGGCAAAGTAGCAAGTTCTTCCGTTGACGGAGATTATTGTGATTGCTTTTCTGCTGGTGAGAACATCGAGATGGTGTCTCAACGTCCCGTTTGCAGCAGACAGATTTGATTGTAGCTCACGATAGCATAGACCTGGATTTTTCTCAAGTGTTCTGAGAATTCTTTGTCGAAGCGGATGTTCGAAATCGCTTATTCTAGCTTTTACGCCACCTCTTGTGAACATCAGAGAGGATAGGCTAGAGCCAATTCCTAGGATACCCCCAGTGGCCCCAGCAATACCCGCGGCAAGCCACGGTCGCTGAGTAATCCACTGTCTTAGGAGTGCCATGTACTACTTTCAGTACTACTCACTTGTAATTGATTCGGTTACGTGAATCAATCATCGTGACTTGATAGAACCGCTACGGATCTTCAGATGAGCAACAAGTGGTGAAAGCAGCCTACCGCAAGTAATACCGTGTTCAGAGAGGATATAATTCACTCTTACAGGGGGTCCTTCATTGACTTGACGAATTACCAATTCTTCTTCAACTAAAAATCGTAATTTATCAGACAGAGTACGACTAGAAATACCGGCTAGTAGTACCTTTAATTGATTGAATCTTCTTGGTCCTGTAATGTAAAGAGTTGACAAGATTTCAATGGTCCAGCGACTTCCAAAAACATGCAATGCCTCTACTGCAGCCTCTACTTCCCATTCAGTATTCCATGGGCCACCCTTTGAGTTGTTAGCAAGCAACTCCCGAATGTGTTTTCCATTGGAGACAGTTTCTTCAACATGGCTCTCAATATCACTCAAAACAGAATTCGGCAGTGATAGCGGAGGGTCGGGCATAAATCTCGTATAAGGTGTCTATGATAAAACATAGTGTAAATGTAAAACCATCATGAATTTTGGTATGTTGGCTTCCTTCCTTCAATCAAAGCACTCAATCCTTCAAGAGCATCATCTGTTGAGAATATCATCTCTAATCTACCGAGTTCTTGTGATAATCCTTCAGATAATTCGGACTCTCCAGCAGCGTTGATCAAATCACTCGCCATTCGCAGTGCAATAGGCGCAGTTCGAGATAGCGACTTCATTTGCCTAGATACTAGTTTGTCCTCAGGGTCGAAGCCTTCTGGACAATTTCCTTCAAGTATAGAACTTAGGTTTTCATCACTGTAGAATGCTTGTGCAAATTTTGCAATTTTCGAATCAGCATTCATTGGTTTAGCAGGATACTTTTCAGCAGGCTTGCCTTGTGCATCAAGCATAGAAATGGTTTCATCGACTTTAGTAACATCAACCAAATTAGTAACCATTCCTAGATCAGCAGCAGTTCTAGCATCCATGAAGTTCCCAGCCAGTACCGCCCAACGAGCAGCAGGTAGCCCCGCAATTCTAGCAGGACGTTGGGTGCCTCCAAGTCCTGGGAAAATTCCAATACTCGTCTCCGGGAATCTGAATTGTGTCTTTCGTGTTCCAATTCGGTAATCACACGACAAAGCGAGTTCGAGTCCGCCGCCTAGCGCTAAACCTGTAGTAAGTGCAATTGTAGTCTTGCTTGAAGATTCAAGTTTGTCTTGAACTACATGTCCATTAGCAGTAAATTCGTAAATGTCGGGAAAAGAGTCTGCACGAATTTTATCCACGAAGAACTTGACATCTGCTCCAGCAACGAAAGCTTTCCCAGCGCCATCCAGTACAATTGTTCTGACAGATGCATCAGAGTTGGCCTTGTCTAAAGCGTCCCCTAGTTGCGTGACTACGGTTTCATTTAGTGCATTCATCGCTTCAGGTCGATTAATGGTTACAGTTGCAATTCCATCACTAATTTCTAAATCAACATAGGAGAATGAGAACTTGTTTTCTCTCTTCCAAATTTCTGGAACAGGGAAATTAGCTAATTCGCAATAATCTTCAGCCATTGCTTTGGCGGAATCAATACCCAATCTGTTTGCCAACTCGAAAGGCCCTCTTGCCCATCTAAGTCCCACTTTTGCGCCACGATCTACATCTTCGAGCGAACAAACTTCCTCATCTACAATTTGTCCAGCAACTGCGAATACTTGGCCCAATAGCCTTGTTCGAATCATTTCAGCAGCTTCTTCACTGCATTCTGTATCTTCTTCAATGGACCATTGCTCTCCGGCCGCAACCATTTCGCGAAGATTTTCTGCCCCTACATATCTCGGAGTTTCGAGTTGTTCAGCAAGATAATCGGTTGAATGTAAAGCGATTGGAGGCCCGGTTAGGTTCATCAAGGCAAAAGGACCCATTCCTATTCTAAACGCCTTCATTGCGACAGCATCGATTGCAGCAGCACTTGCAACTCCTTCTTGTAGCAGTAAACAAGCTTCGTTCAACCATGGAACAAAGAATCGATTTACAACGAAACCTGGGCGATCTTTGCACAAAATTACTACCTTGCCCAATCCTCTACAATATTGCACTGTTCTTGCAATCGTATCTTGTGAAGAGTCTTGTCCTGGAATAACTTCCACTAGGCGATTTTTAGCTGGGTGGTAGAAGAAGTGCAGCCCAACAAACCGATCAGGCCTCCCAGATGCTAAAGCCAGGTCGTTTACAGATAGCGATGATGTATTGGATGCTAAGATTGTACTCTCGCCACACACTTCATTCAGAGTGTTGAATACAGCACTTTTGATATCAAAATCTTCGAAAACCGCTTCAATAACTAGATCTGTATTTGCTGCAGTATTTTCAGTTCCTATTACACCTGTGATTCTTCCTTTGATTTGATCGACTTGGTCTGGAGAGAAAATTCTCCTTTCTACAGCCTCCGACAAAAAATCTGCGATAATTGTCTGGCCCCTTTCGACCCATTTCGCTTCTCTATCTACCATTTGAACATCGAATTCTTCTTGAGCAGTTTTCTGAGCAATTCCGGAACCCATGTTGCCAGCACCGATGATTGCCACACTCTGAACAGGTTGCATATTACCCTCCAAATCGAACCCCTCCATGAATTAAACGGGGGAAGGCTTCAGTTCAAAAAAGCGAATCGTATGCTTCTTGATGGCGCTTTGCCCAGTTATCTACAGAGAATTCTGTGGCCCTTTCCTTGACCGATATACTTTCATCTTTTAATTCTAAAATCGCATTACGCCAAGCATCTATGTCTTCCAGCGGAAGTATGTGATGTTGTAGAGGAATTTCATTGTGTGCTGGTGCATCTGCTACTAGAGCAGTAGTTCCTGCTGCATATGCCTCAAGAGGGGGTAGGCCGAAACCTTCCGCAACTGAAGGGAAGAGTAGTGCGTCAGCGTGTTGTAATGCAGCAACCATTTCATCCTGTTCCAATCTACCCACCCAGTTTAGATTGCATTTCAAATCTTCAGCATAAGAGCACAATTTACGCTTAGAATCATCAGAAGATTCCGCACCAATCTTGTGCAGCGTTACATCCATTCCAGAACACACCTTAACAGCGAAATCAACTCGCTTTCTCGGTTCTTCACTACCTATAACGAGGAGGTTAACTCCATCATTAAACCACGAAGGCCTTTTGGTTTCTATCTGGTAGTCTTGCAATTCTATTGCGTGCGGAATCCAAGCCGTTGGAGTGCCAGGGAATCTCATTTCACACTCTTGCTGAGTATCTTTTGACACACAAATCAGCAACGATGCCCTAGCAAGTCCTCGCTTGATTTTCTCCAAATCCCTTTTGCGAATGAACGAAGGATTTTGCTCTCCTACTTCTACACCGTTTCGATTGCTTGGAAATAGATGGAATAAGTCATGCACAGTCACTACGGTTTTGCCACTCTTAGGCGATAAGCCTGATTGTTCTTGGTCAGTGATATGAACAATATCGCTGTTTCGTGATATTTTGGCGACTTTAGAAGGGCCGCTAAACCACCTCTTCCAGATTCGTGAGAATGGATTTTTCTTAATTTCATACTCGTGTACATCCCCTAGTTCATATCCTTCGACTAGTCCAGATTTTAGTCTATCAGCTAAAGCAGAATGAGTACTTCCTAGTCCAGAGTAGGGCGATAATGCACCTCCTCTTGCTAGTGTTACCTTACGCAAATAAATCCCTCATTGTACAATCTTCAGATGTTTGATTGACTCAGCAATTCCAAGATCATCAGGGAAGTGCATAGTCGCTTCAGGGATTGGTATGGGCACGATCTCTCTACCAACTAAAGCAACTCTACTAGGTGGCGAGTCGTCAAGCAACTTTCTATCAGTCAATGGCGCTAATGCTCTTGAGAAATCAAGGATGTCTTCATGGAATGGCATATTTTCTGCAGTTAGATTTTCTCTTGAATTTCCAACATGTACGTACCCTTTGCATTCAATCCAATCAGGGTCTGCCCGATTATCTAATGCTGCATATTGAGGTATATGCTCTGGATTCATGTTCCTTCCTTTGATTAAGGTGTGTCGACATACAATCCTTGTATCTAGACTTGGTAGTAAGTCTATGGTTTCCTCAAATTTATCCCAAGCCGCAGCATTCCACTTTGGGCGGCATATTTCATCGAAAACTTCCTTATTTGGAGCATCTACTGAAACATATAATTGGGTAGGAAGTGTATCCAATTTTTCGATTACCTTTGGCAGAGTCCCATTGGTGACTAGCATGGTGGTCATTCCATGCGAGTGGCACAATTCCATGTACTCAGAAAGGCGCGAGTAAAGAGTAGGTTCTCCATTCAGAGAGATTGCCACATGTTTAGGATTTTGAGCGTCAAGCCATTTTTCTTTTGGCACCTTTGGATTTCCACCGAAGCCAGAGATTAGCCTTCTTTGTGCTTTAACGGAATCATACAACATTTCCAACGGATCTTGATCGGTTAGTTCTAGAGAATCCATATGGGGTTCTCTCCAGCAGTACGAACATGCTAGATTACACTGGTCTACAACCGGCGACATTTGCATGCAGTTGTGACTTGCAATACCGTAGAATTTCCCTTTGTAGCACTGGCGATCTCTAAGTAAAGATTCTTTAGTCCAGTGACATACTTTGACTCCACCGTGTTCACCAACAATATGGTAGCGTTGCTTTTGCAACTTCGCCTTTAGGAGCGGGTCCATCGTCTATCGGACTAGTACTGTTGATTTCAAACCCACGCTTATGAGGAATGAACACATCGGGTATTACATGCAGGAGTCAGAAGAGTCGTGGCTTCCGCATTTGTTGGGTTTCATACTCCCGATTGTGACCATATTAGGTATATACCAAGGAGAATGGTGGGCATTCTCTGGTTTTGTATATGCGCTAGGTATTTGTCCGTTCATTGATTACTTCGCTCCTGAAAGGGCTCCTGTTAGAGGGGAAATGAGTGCAAAGCCTTGGAACTCTCTACTGTATGCGCATGGTTTGTTTTACTATGCATCAATCGGGATTCTTTTCTGGCGAGCTCATATCGACGGCTTTGGTATGTCAGTTATTTTGGGAGGACTATCAGTTGGAATAGTCGGAGGGATTTCTGGGATAATTAACGCACACGAATCCGGCCATAGAAAGAAGGGATCAATGATATGGAGGATTGCAAGAATCAATCTATTTTTAGTTCTATATTCTCATTTTACCACTGAACATAATCACGGGCATCATCGAAACTACGCTACTGAATTAGACCCAGCATCATCTCCAGCTGGACGAGGCCTATGGACTCAAATCGCAATGACAATTCCTCGACAATACAAATCAGCGTGGCAAACTCATTCAGATAAAGGCAGAACTGGATTAAAAAATCCAATCTTTCACGGAATTATTCTACAATCGGTTTTCCTAATCTTACTTTGGCAATATTCTACTCCAATTTTCTACGCTTTCTTGATACAAGCAGCATTAGCAATAATCTTGCTTGAATATGTCAACTACATGCAACATTACGGTTTACGAAGAGCTGTCGGTGAAAGACACACAGAAATGCACTCTTGGGAGCACAGGGGAGTATGGTCTAGATGGACTTTGTTGGAATTACCACTTCATCCGGCCCATCATCTCAAAGCAAGTACTCCAATGTGGGATTTGCAGGCTTATGAGAAATCACCTCAGTTGCCCAGCGGATACTATGTTTGTTTCTGGTTGGCTTTATTTCCGCCTTTATGGAAGAGAGTTATGGGCAAAAGATTGGAACAACTAGCCTCCAATTAGTAACTAAACAGCGGTGTTTTTTGAAACACTTAGTTTATGCATTACACCCAAAACGCATTATAGAGTCGGTTCCAAAAGTAAACTGAGGGAGAAGTAATGGACCACGAACTCGAAACTTGGATTGAAGATGTGATGGCTAAGCAACAATACCGAAATGGGATTTTTTCCGGCAGTGGAATTTTCCACTGGCTACGAAAAATGACTTTGGGCACCAAGTGAACCAAACCCTGCCCACATCAAACACCATTTGATATATCATAACTTAGCAATGCTGCTCAGTAATGGGTGACATTATGCTGAAGGTTACTGGTTTGACGAAGTCGTTTGGATCAGGTTCAAACAAACTTCATGTCTTGAAAGGCATTGAAATGGAGATTGAAAAAGGTGAGATGGTTGCCTTAATGGGGCCGTCAGGGTGTGGTAAATCCACTCTACTGAACATCATTGGCGGATTGTTAGCTGGCGATGGAGGTAGCATTAATCTCAATGACCGTGAATATGGTTTGAAGGGCCCTTCTAGCGTAGTAGATGTCCGCCGCGAATTGGTGGGATGGATTTTCCAAGACTTTCATTTGTTAGATAATCTGAGTGCGGTTGACAATGTTGCAATGGCTCTGGAGTTATCTGGCATGAGTTCCACTCAAGCAGAACTAGCCGCAATAAATTCTCTAGAAAGAGTCGGCTTAGGGGACAGGATGCATCACATCCCTGACCAGTTGTCCGGAGGGCAACAACAGAGAGTAGCAATTGCAAGGGCTATTGCAGGCAATAGACCGATTCTCCTAGCAGACGAGCCTACTGGAAACCTGGATATTGCCAGTGGTAAAGATGTGATGAAACTGTTCAAAGAATTGTGTCATGACGAAGAAAATCCGATTTCGATTCTCATGGTAACTCACGACCCGGACCTTGCGTCTAATGCAGACAGAATGCTGTTACTAAAGGACGGAAAGACCAAGGCATCAGACATACGCTCTGCATGGGGGCTTGATGATGAAGGAGGTGAAGAGGAATGAATTCAACAGACCTCGACCTTAACGACTCAGATTTCGGTGTAAATCGATCCAGATTGTCTCGGTTCAAGCACAAGATGCTCGAGCTTCCAAGTAGACTACGTCTTGCTGGACAAGGCGCTTGGAGAGGTAAAGAGAGAGGATTGGCAGTCATAACGGGAGTTTTCCTATCTTCATTGGTCATAACTACAGTTCTAGCTTATGGGGTCGGACTATCTCAATTGTTCTTTGAGGAATCTCTCAAATCAGAACCATTTGATGCTAAGATAGAATATGGCCGCACTCCTGTGGAAAATGCATCAGGTTGGTCTAACAATACAACTGTAATGACAGAGGTTTGTGATGAATTACTGGAAGAATTTTCAGAATTCAATGACTGTACTTTGGTTCTAGGCCGGCAAGGAATACATAGCGGTGGCTTTTTCAATCGAGAATTCGTTGTCGCTCAGCCGCTTGAAATGCGGGAAATTTACGATGATGGAAATCCATATTGGTCTAATGTCACCTTCTCATATCCAGAAGCAGATGCAAACGGTCCTCCAATTTCTGACATGCGTGCAATCAGATTCCTCGGCCCTAATGCCTTCGATGGAGAACTTGCCAAACGACTGGGAGCGAATATCATCCCTGGTTTAGGCGAATGGCCCTCACCAGAAAACATGAGCGCTGAACGCGGAATAATCCTTCCCTCTACTATCGCTAGCCAAGCCCAAGCTAACGTTGGAGATAGAATTGAATCACTAACTTTTGCCTATGTTGTCGATGAGTCAACCCTAGTTGAAGGGTCGATTACCGATGAGAATTGTGATGGCGAAATCACCCCAGAAAACAATGAAATGCTCTACTGTAGGATGTGGATGACAGTTGAGAATCTAACCGTTATGGGGATTTATGAGCCATGGGATTTTGGTAATCCAACTCTTCCTTTCAATCCATTATTCACAACTTGGGAAGTTCTGGATGAATCTCAACGTGGGACTCTTATGTTCCATGATCACATGTACTTGGGAGTAACAATCGACAGAGGACAACTTCCTACAAGTTCCACAGCCGATGCAGAAGAATGGCTAGAGGATTTAGGAACCAGAGTACAAGCAGGAAATTACACAGACGAAGGGGTTGAATTGTATTACACAGACATCGTCACTGGCACCATCACATTCCTGAACATCTTCCTTGGATTAATCCAAATTTTCGATTACATTATCATGATTCCAATCGTGATTTTATCGATTGCTGTACTGATTTACGGATTGGTATTGTCACTTGAACAAAGACGTAGAGAAGTCAGTATTCATCGAGTAATTGGTGCAGATGGGAGTAGCCTGCAAGGTATGGTTTTGTTGGAATTATTCGTAATGTCTTCCGTAGCTTGGCTTATTGGTTACATCCTGGCACTACTGGCGGTTCCAATCGTTTTGTCAGCGGTAGGATTCATGGAGTTCAGAACAGGGGATTTCGATGTAAATCCAACACTTGGAATTTGGTCGACTATATTCACAGCAGTAACAACACTAGGACTTGCAATTATCTTCGGTCGAAGCCGCGCTCGTGAATTCATCGAGTTGGAAATCGAAGAAGGAGTCAAGAAAACAACCAAGAAATCAGAACCAAAGCGTTGGTTGCACTGGACAGCATTCCTCTTCGGAATGCTAGCAGTTGTCGATACTTGGCTTGAGATGAATGGAAGTGAAGATGGGATCGTTTCCAACTTCTTTATTGAAGGATTAATCGGAATATTCGGGCCATTCGCCTTGTGGATTGGAGGAGCGCTTCTTCTAGGTAGAATTGGTGCGAAAGGGCCACAAATCATGCAGTTAGTGTTTGGAAGGACTCCTTTGCTAAAAGATGTAAAGAGAGGCCTCAAAGGTTCAGGTTCTGCTGAATCGGTAAACAGATTGGCAGTGATTATGTTACTCACTTTGTCGATTGTTACCTTGGCAGCAGTTCAAGGTTACACTGGAACAATTGTCGACGAGAAAACCGTTGATGCCACAGTAGGTTCCGATTTACAAATCCAAATGGAGCAGAATGTAAACCGTTCTGAGATAATTAGTATCGTTAATCAATATGCAGATGCTGATGTAAAACCGGTCGCTACTAGCGTCCCTCAACTTGCTTTAGCAGATGCTCAAGGCGGAGAAAGTCTGCAAACGTTCGTGCTATTCAATGACAATGACGATGTCTTGGAATGGAGTGAACAAGCACTACCTGGAGATGACATCTCTAAGGCTCTAGCAGCATATCAAAACGGTGGCTTTTCAGCAGGAACTGATGCGGCTTACTCTCTTGATTTACCAGGTTCAGATAGAGGGGGAGATGAAAACCGCCTTGACGATGAACTGTTGAAGAGAAGTGATAGCAAATCAGAAGTCCTTACATTGGTTTGGGAGAAGATAGAGTTTAATTTCACTACAGGAGGATCTGGTGAAGATGACCCTAATGCTCTGTTCTTTGCATATACTGAATTGATGGAAGGCGATTGGTCAGGCTTGAATTTGGCTAATCAGAATATGAATGAGAGAAATCTAGGCAGAGTGGATCTGTCCGAGACTAATCTCTCTGGCGCAGATATGTCTAGAGTCAACCTTAGCGAATCCATATTATTCGATACAGATTTGTCAAATGCAGACTTGACTGGTGCAAATCTTGAGAATGCGATAATTGTGAACTTCGCAGGCGGCTCTATTGCTGGTGCAGATTTGAGTGATGCAAACTTGAATGGATTGTTTGGTCTAGTTGACCTATCAGGCGCTCTTTTGTCTAACACAACATGCCCAGATGGAAGTAATAGCGATGACACCTCTTGCTCATCTGGAATTTCGTTCGTCCCTCCACCACTAGCGGCCCCACTATTTTTAGCAGATACAACAGTTCAATTGGAGATAACTAAGTTTAGTACCGAAATGTACTACATGGGAGTTCACGAATATCTTCCAGGAGTAACCTCGACGGTTATCGAATCCACCTTGATTATAGGTGAAAATACATGGCGTTCCTTAGTTGGCAATGATGCTGCAGATAACTACACTTCAACAACTTGGATTGTCAAAGTAGATGGAGTGAACGGTGACGATTTGGAATCACTTGCTTCCCAATTAGAAGCCGACTCTCGTGTTTCTGAAACCATGGATTGGTCAAGTAAACACAAGGAAGTTGAACGTAATGGTGGGTTAATTTTCGGAACCCCAGGGCTTCTTTCACTGCAATTCGTGGTTGCTAGCGTAGCGGCAGTAGCTTCAAGTTTCGTATTCCTATCTCTCGTTTTGAATCAGAGGCAGAAAGAACTAGCAGTATTGCAGGCTATTGGAGCCTCTCCAAATCAGATCATCAGACTTGTACTGTTTGAGATATTGTCGATAGTCGTAGTTTCCATGGCTCTAGGAGTAGTTCTTGGAGTTGCGCTTGCATTGTCATTCAATGGATTCTTCGATATATTCGGATTTATCTTCCAAATATTCGGAGGTTCTAGTACGGTGATTGATCGTACCTTGGTATATCCATGGACTCAAATTATTCTGGTTTCATTAGCGGTGTTTGCAGCAGTTGTTGTAGCACTACTGGTAACAACACGTAAGGCACTGAAGTCTGACTTGGCTAGTGTACTGAAGGGGGAGTGAAAATGGCTGATACGATTTTACACGCAGATGGCCTGTACCATGTATACGAATCTAAAGCCGAAGATGGGAATGTAGTGGCTCTTCGAGGCCTTCATATCGATATGAAGGAGGGAGAAGCAATTGCTGTTGTAGGACCTTCAGGTTCAGGCAAATCTACATTGATGAAATGCCTTGGTGGTCTAATGAAGCCCAGCGCAGGATCAGTTAGTTTGGCTGGCAAAAACATGACTCGACTAACGGGGCAAGAATTAGTTGAGCTTCGACAAAAGACGGTTTCGTTTATTTTCCAAGAAGGCAATTTACTACCTGATTTGAACGCACGTGACAATGTAGCCCAGCCACTGCGCCATCAAGGAGTTCCGTCAAAGAAAGCTCTGGCTGTAGCAGACGCCATGCTTACGAAACTAGGGATGAGTCACCGCTTGAAAGCATTACCAGCAATGCTTAGCGGTGGGGAACAGCAACGTGTTGCTATCGCTCGAGCACTGATTACTCAACCTCGATTAATTCTGGCTGATGAGCCCACAGGGGCATTAGACCCAGTAACTAGCAGAGAAGTTCTTGCGTTATTCAAAGACTTGCACGAGAATGATGGAGTATCATTCTTACTTGTTACACACTCGAAAGAAGTTGCAGCATTCGCCAATCGTTCTCTCGAACTAAGGGACGGGAGATTCGTTGCAGAGCATGGAGAATCTGTTGATGTGGAGAACCTTACCAAAGATCGTGAATTAATTATCGATGAGACCGGTACGGTCACATTACCTCCCGATTTGTTGGTCAGACTCGGGGGTGCAGGAAGATATACAGTTGGAAATATCAACAGTGGTTACATCTCATTGCAAGGCGAATCTGTGGAATCAATGGGTAAGATGAAACTAGCCTCTAGTTGTCCTGCATGCAAACATGAATATGGCGATAGTGATGAACAATTATGTCCATCTTGTGGCTCTTCACGACCAATGGTAGAGGTGAAACAATGAGTCTATTCAAGGTTTCAGGAATTCTAGAAACGATTTCTACAATCTCTTTATTCTTCATTGCAATGCCTCTGAAGTATTTTGGAGATAATGAAATTCTCGTGAAAATTATTGGCCCGATTCATGGATTCTTGTTCATCCTTTACTGCGCACTAGTATGGTGGGAACAGCATAAGGGAAGAATGCCTTCTAATCTGGCGATTTATGGAATGCTAGCTGCTATTCCGCCAGGTGGACCAATTTGGTTTGATAGAAAATATCTGAATGAACAAACTCCTTCTGAAGACCAATCAGTATAGGCGTTAAAACAAACTAATAGTTCCGTGAACGCAATTCATGGCGAACGTGTGGGTAGTGGATTCAAACTGCTTTATTCACGTTGGTTCTATGGCGCCTAACGGCTTTCTCAAGGATCTAAAGAAGATTCTCGAGGCTGATGATTCAGCCCTTTACGTTACTCCGGGAGTTCATGGCGAAATTAAGACAGTTCGATTCCAAAGATGGCAAGGTCAGCCCAATCTATTGGATGAGATTCGTGATTTGCTCATTACAGTCACAATTGATGAAGCTGAAGTTAGAGCATTAGCACAACATATTGGAGAGAAAGCTTCTCCACAAGATGTTGATTTGTCTTTGATGATTTTGGGCTCTAAACTTGCACATGAAGGCCACAAAGTAACTCTTGTTTCGGATGATTACAAGATGACCACAACTGGCGAAAAAGCCAACCTAAACTTCGAGACTTGCCCTCCATCAACATTCTTGCAAAGGCTTGCAGATTCTGGAGACGCAGGACAAAGAACTAGGATGAGAAGCCTATCTAGGAGGGTAAGAGCTGCTGAAATGCGTTATGCAATCAGCAGAGCAGGCCAATATGACATCCAAGCAAAATTAACTTGGATGGTAGACTCCTTACTCTCATCAAGAATCGCACTTGCAGAAGATGTTGAGGATACATCGGAGCCAGATGAAAGTAAGTTAATCGCAGG
>MDSV01047606.1_pt1 | contig 15327 bp, 17 predicted proteins | sample 810851 | NCBI WGS metagenome assembly MDSV01 (sample SAMN05326640, study PRJNA326480) | marine metagenome | isolation source: seawater | place: Atlantic Ocean: North East | collected 2012
AGCCGCCACGTGCCATAAGTAACTGGCATTAAATCATCTCGGTGATCAGTGGTGGCCGCAGTTTCTACCTCTATCCTCGTTCGTCATGGCTAGGCCGAAGAAGACAAGTCGTTTAACTCCCAAGGGCACACGCCCCGAAGGAGCCGTTTCTGAAGAGACGCTCTCAGGCGATCTCCCCCCAAGTCCAGCATGGTTCGGTTGGTTGATTCTGGCCTTTTTGCTGGTTGGCGTCGCAGTCATCTTTTCGAACTACATGAGTTGGCTACCTGGAAGCCCCTCTAGTTCTTGGATTCTTGGCGGTCTCGGTTTCGTTCTCGTCGGGATCTTGACTGCCACGAAATGGCGATAACTCATCAAAACTGATCCGTTAAATTACAGCTATGTGGTTTCTCCCCAAGGTGTGGATAACTTGTGGATCCATCGGTTTTAGTTAATCGTTGTCATGGTCGTGGATTAATTCCATCTCCTCCATGCAACACTTTGGGCCTTGAGGTGCACTATTTGGTGATCGAGTCATCCGAACTTCCGTTCCACATAACGTGCACAAATAAGTGAGACGCACTTTTCTTAGTTCACCCGCCGGCGGCGGAGCCGGCACTGGACGTGAAAATCCGAGCATAAGTTTCAAACCGATCCTGTACACGACATATATGAACAGCAATGAACCGGTGATAGGAACGACTAAATCCACGAGATCTACCGTAGCGCTCACTCCGATTCGTGCCACTGCGTATCGTTGGGTGTAAGAGATATACGGGTAATCAAAGCTAAGCAGTCTCACCGGTGTCAAGAAAGGATCCCACCCCTTGCCTCACACGACGTTCCACCAGACCGACGGGTACAGCGGTTGTCGTATTCGGCATCAAACCGATGGGCTGCGCAAATTAGGTTTCGAAACGTTGAGTAGGCGATGAGGCCTTCGGGCACCGAACCTGGTGACTTTGTCGAATTTGACTATGACCTAGTTGAAGCCGAGCGTCGACAGCACATCCGTGATGTGCTCAGTCATGTTCGCCCGACGTTGGAAAAAGAGACCGGAGTTGAGTTGGAGATTACAAACGACGGCAACGATCTTGTCCTCAGCGCGGCCGGGGAAATCCGGTTCAGAGCGGCACTAGCTCCTGATGGTCGGGTTGTGATTACAGACCTCAAGTCGAGCAATCGTCTTTAAGCGAGCACCTGCATGGTCGACTTACCCCAATAGGGTTCTGGCGGGCGTCTTGTCTTCAAGTTCAAGTCGACTATCAGGTCGCGCCGAGTTTCTAGCGTCATCAAGTGACGTGACTGGTGCAATGTCTTCGTGGGTCAGACCATCGAATTCAAAAAGCTGCAGTTCTTCGACTTCCAAAATCCTGCCACTCTGTGCTCGTTGACGGCGAACACGATCGCGTTTCGGGGCTTTGGAAACGACTTCGTCGGGGGTGACAGTCCACAGCCGTGGTGTTCCATCTCTTTCGTCAAATACTGTCCAGTCTTGGGGAACTCGAAGATTTTGAACATGGTGCTGACAAAGCAACATTGTGTGGCCGGCGTCAGCGTGGAGGTCGATTACCCACACCGACAAGGACGCGTTGTTGAAGGAGAGCCCAGCTACAGCTAGGGCACCGCAGGTTCCACGGGAGCAGGATGCCACAGCTATGGAACGTAGTCTCAGTCTCCGCGACCGCAGTGGATACCAGTTCCTGGAATCAGCGAAATTAGGTGGTTGGCATACCAGTTCGGATAGAACCACAACATTGCCGTTATCTTTTCGATTCGAAAATGCTTATCGCTGAGAAGATAGCTAGGGTTCAGTCAAACTGATGTGGCAGCAGAAAACTGTCAGTTCTAAAGCAACATACGAAAGGGGCACACCGTGGTTGGTGGCGCACTGAAGTCAGCAAGCATGGACGACTTAGATCTGAGAATGTCAGAGAAGGTTCGTCCGTTGTACGAGGCTGTAAAAGTTTTCATTCGCGAGGAAGTCGACCCGATCACCGAGGAGTACCACCGCCTCGGAGAAAATCGCACTGAAAGATGGGGCTACGGGGAAGGGCAATTGGAACTACTTGCGGGCGCCAAAGAAAAAGCTCGTGCCCAAGGATTATGGAACTTCTTTCTTCCGGACGCCGAAACTGGAGAAGGATTAACGAATCTTGACTACGCCTACATCGCAAACGAACTCGGCAAGAACCGTCTTGCTTCTGAATGTTTGAACTGCTCAGCTCCAGACACTGGGAACATGGAAGTGTTAGAGCGGGTCGGCACATCAGAACAAAAAGATGAGTGGCTTGAACCACTGCTCAACGGCCAGATCCGTTCGGCCTACTGCATGACAGAACCAAGAGTTATGAGTTCTGACGCGAAGCAAATCGAGACTGAAGCATTACTGGATGGCGATGAGTGGGTCATTAACGGCGAAAAGTTCTACATCTCCGGGGCTGGCGATCCCCGATGCAAGATCATGATCACCATGGTTCGCACGAATCCGGATGCTGACACCTATAAGCAACAGTCTCAGATTCTGATACCTCTTGACACTGAAGGCGTCAATATTGTCGGCCCTATGCATGTTTTCGGTAACGACGACGCCCCACATGGTCATATGCACATCAAGCTCGAAGATGTACGAGTGCCTCGTGACAATATCTTGTTAGGCGAGGGTCGTGGCTTTGAGATCAGCCAACTTCGTCTCGGCCCGGGCCGCATCCATCACTGCATGCGATCTATTGGTTCCGCAGAAAAAGCGATTGAGATGATGGTCGATCGCGGTACTTCCCGAGAGGCTTTTGGCAAGAAACTCGTCAATCTTGGTAAAAACATGGAAGTTATATCTCGGGCGCGTATCGAGGTGGAAGCTATGCGGTTGATGGTTCTGAGAGCAGCACAGGCTATGGATACTCTCGGCAACGCAGAAGCACGAGTTTGGGTGAGTGCCGTAAAGGCAATGGTCCCTGAGAAGTGTTGCGACATCATTAACGAGGCGATCCAAATGCATGGTGCTGCTGGTGTTTCCCAGTGGTTCCCGCTTACCGACATGTGGCACAGCCAAAGAACTCTTCGACTTGCAGATGGTCCTGACGAAGTGCATCACCACGTGGTGGCTCGAGCTGAGGTCCGCAATCGAGAGGCAGAAGTTTCTTCTGGCGAAGCGTCTATCCACACTCTTGGCGGACCTGTCTAAGCCAACAATCAGTAGGTTTTTCGATTCTGCCCAAGGATCATTGGATTTGGGTTAGAGCCCATTCTCTCAATTCTATTTTTCGTATTTTCCCTGATGGGGTTGCCGGCATTTCGTCAATGAAGACAATGTGTCGAGGAATTTTGAAACTCGCGATTTTTCCCTGGCACCTCTCAAGCAAGTCCTCTGCCGTTACGTCGTTTGATCTGACTACGAATGCCACCGGCACTTCAACCAGGCGTTCATCTGGGTATCCAACAACGGCTATCTCCTCGACACCGTCAACCTCGAGGAGGTACCCCTCAACTTCAGCGGGCGAGACATTTTCGCCACCTACTTTCAACATGTCTTTGTGACGGCCGATGAACACCACGTGACCGTCTGGTCGCAGTAATGCCACATCGCCAGTGTCTAGCCACCCATCGGCGTCGAGAACTTCAGCGGTTGCTTCTGGCTTATCCCAATAGCCACTTGTAACGGTGTAACCCCTTACGTACAGGGCACCTATCTCCTCAGCTGGCAAAATGTTTCCAGTGTCAAGGTCCCGTATCTGGAATTCGATTCCATACATGGGGTATCCGGACGCCTCGGTTCGTTGTTCCAAAGAGTCGGTTATGTGACTTGAAGCAATAAACGCCCATGATTCACTCATCCCGAAGCCGCTAGTAGTTGGACAGAAGAGTTCTTGGACCTGTCGAGCTACAGGGATGGTGGATTCCATTCCTGCGGGAAGAGTGCCTGCACGTAACGAGGAAACGTCTCGTTGGTTCTGCTGTTGCACCCGGATGAGATCAGCCCAGTGGCTATCAAACCCGTGTAACACAGTCCCTCCTTCGGCCTCTACCGCATCTAACACTTCGTCGGGGTCAAAGACATCGAACAAGATCTGGCTGCCGCCGCTTAAGCCAACCATCATTGCGACCTCACTAAATCCATAGGCATGGAATAGCGGGAGGTAGCTCATGTGGACATCGTTCCGGTTATGTCCGAGCAGCATGGCTCGCTCATATGTGTTCCGGATCGGTTTGTGGCAGTGGACCACTCCCTTGGGATGCCCGGTGGTCCCTGAGGTATAGGCCAGCATCATTCGATCTTGAACGTTGACTCGCGAGGACCGCGCTTCTAACGCTTCTGCTGTGACGCTGTCGCCTTGTTCGAGCATGGTTTCCCAGTTGACGCTGTCCGGAAGTTGCTCTCCCAGCATGACAATGGTTTGGAGATGGCCACCTTCGTCCAATTGTTGACGGGCTTCAACCAACATCTGGCCGTAATCGATCGGCCCCGACTGGTCGAGAGCTATTAGGAACTTGCTCTGGGATTGGACAACGGTATATGCGACATCATCTGTTCGGTATCGGGTGTTCAACGGGACAATGCATCCACCTACCCGAGGAATCGCGTACATGAGATGCAACCATTCCGGGCGATTAGTCATCCAGACCGCGACATGGTCCCCGTGTTCAACACCTATAGAAATGAGACCTTTCGCCACTTTGTCGACATCGGATGCGAACTCACCATGTGTCCAACGCTTTCCTTTGAAAACCAGTGCAAGGTCGTCTTTCCATAGACGTGCGGCTCGTTTCGGGACATCTCCCATTAATAACCAGTCATCACTCATACCTTGCAACTTTAGAGGCGATCCAACTGCATTGGCCGAGCGACTGGATTTCGGCTCAAATAGGGGGTGACAGAGAGGTAACGACGTGGAATTCGATTTGATGACAGGTTCATCTACTTGGGCCACTGCGGGAGATTTGGCCCGCCGTGTTGAAGACCAGGGGTTTTCAGGAATGCTGTATACCGAAACGGGCCAGGTGCCGTGGATGCAAATAGCTGCAGCTGCGATGGCTGCCCCGTCGTTGACGTTCACAACCGGTATCGCAGTTGCTTTCCCAAGAAGCCCAATGGTGTCGGCACAGGTTGCGTGGGAGTTAGCTGGAGAAACCAATGGCAAGTTCCGATTGGGCTTAGGAAGCCAGGTAAAGGGTCATGTTGTTCGACGATATTCCGCCGATTTCGACCGTCCAGCTCGTCGTTTGCTCGATTACGTATTAGCTGTCAAAGCATGCTTTCGGGCCTTTCGCGGCGATGAACGGTTAAGCCACGAGGGTGAATTTTATAATCTCTCTCTTTTGCCAGATGCTTGGAAACCGCGATCCCACGACTTCGGCGATATCAAGGTCGATATTTCCTCTGTGGGACCCCTAATGAACCGTGCCGCTGGCCAAGTTGCCGACGGGGTCCACGTCCACCCGATGCACTCAATGCATTACATCCAAAACCGGTTGCTGCCCGAGGTCGCCGAGGGCGCCGAGGGCGCCGGCCGGGAGCCATCCCAGATCGACCTGATTGTTCCTGTGTTTGCCGTTGCTGGTGACACTCCTGAGGAACGAGCACCATGGGTGCACCGGGCAAAAACCCAAATAGCTTTTTACGGAACTACTCCGAATTATGCGTTTCAGTTCGAGGACTTGGGCTTCGACGGGATAACAAAAGCCTTGGGGGACAAAATGAAGGCCGGTGACCTGCAGGGCATGGCCGACACGATCTCTGACGAAATGCTGGACCACTTCGCGTTGGTCTCGCCGTGGAATGAAATGGCAGATCGTTTAAAGGACCGATATGCGGGCACCGCGTCCCGGGTGGTGATGTACCTGACGGAGGAACACATGCGCAAGGATCCTGAGTCAATAGACAAATGGGGCGAAGTTGCCCGGGCAACGAGGAGTTAAACGATGACTGAACGAGTTGCACTCGTTACCGGTGGCGGTAGCGGGATTGGCAGGGAAATTTGTATCGGTTTGGCGGCCGCTGGACGTCAAGTGGCAGTCGCAGATTTAAACCTTGACGGAGCCCAAGCGACGGCCTCGATGATTTCTCAGACAGGTGGTCATGCAGTCGCAGTGCACATGGACGTTTCAGACACTGACGCTGTCCAAGGCGGTGTTTTTCAGACAGTTGACGAACTGGGGCCAATCGAAGTTCTGGTGAATTGTGCCGGTTGGGACGAGCTGATGCCGTTCTTGTCGACCGACGAATCATTTTGGGATCGGGTAATTGAAATCAACTACAAGGGCGTGTTGCGAACCGTTCACGCGTGTCTCCCGGCGATGGTTGAGACTGGCTGGGGACGAATCGTCAATATTGCTTCAGATGCTGGACGAGTTGGTTCATCATTCGAAGCGGTGTATTCAGGGGCTAAGGGTGGGATTATCGCCTTTACCAAAACCATTGCTCGTGAGGCCGCGAGAAGTGGGGTGACTGCAAATGTCGTGTGCCCGGGCCCCACTGACACCCCGCTCCTTGACGGAATCGTTGCCGCGAGTGATGACGGCGACAAGATTATTGGGGCTATGGCTCGGGCTGTCCCGATGAAGCGAGTCGGAACTCCGACAGAAGTCGCGTCCGCCGTGATTTATTTTAGCTCTGACGAGGCTGCTTTCGTAACTGGCCAAACGTTGTCAGTATCTGGTGGCCTGACCATGAGTTGAATCGGTTTGGTATGTCTTTGCCCGTCCGGAATTGTGATCTCCGACACCTATTCGCAGTAGAAATAGAGAATCGAAACGCACTCGCCTGGTCACCGTCGCAATAGCTGGACAGTTACATCGGCCGCGTTCATTGCCAATTTCGTGAACTTCGGGGTGCTGTTTTCCTTCGGTATTTTCCTCACACCTATCGCAGAAACCTTCGAGACATCAACGGGCCCAGTTGCACCGATATTCTCAACCGCGGTCTGCTTTTACTATCTGGCTGGTGCCATAGGTGGAAAGATCAGTGACTCCGTTGGTGTCCGTCCTGTCGTGGCTACTGGGGCAATATTCATGACCGTCGGCCTGATCGTCAGCAGCCAAGCTTCAGAGTTATGGCATTTGTACGTGGGCTACGCGCCGCTAGTGGGAAGCGCTGTCGGATGTTGTTACCCGTCAATGATCGGGACTGTCGGCCGTTGGTTTAAGCATCGACAAGCTTCGGCTATCAGTCTGGTGTTAGCAGGTGTAGGGATGGGAACCTTTATCGGCCCAATCGTTTCACGGATCTTGATAGATGCATGGGGATGGCGGTCAACACTGGGCCTTTATGCCATTTTCAGTGGAGTGCTACTAGCCGCCTGCACCGTTGCCGCAGTCGACTCGCCAAAAATCCGACAGGACGACGATCTCGGGTTAAGAAAGATTCTGCGGTCGAAGAAATTCTTGGTCCTCTATGGGGCACTGGCGCTAGGCGGCCCCGGGTTTTATGCTCCCTTAGCCTTCTACAACGACCATGCAATGAGCGAAGGGGTCAGCGGTTCGGCTGCGGCCACCCTCGTAGGAGTCATTGGGGCATCCTCAGTGGTCGCTCGACTAGTGATCAGCGCATTGAATGACCGATTTATCCCAATGCACCAATACCGTTTCGGGCAACTACTCCTGGTGGCTTGTCTTCTGGTGTGGTTCCTTGCAGGAGATTCCTATGTCCTCTTCCTGGTAAGCGCATTACTACACGGTGTGAGTTGGGCAGTTTGGTTCACCGCTGCTCCCAATGTGCTCGCCACATGGTTTGGCGTAGCTGACCTTGGTGGCACCATCGGGACCTTCTACACAGCTCTTGGGTTCGGTGCACTCGCAGGCCCCGCCATCCTCGGTTTTGTTATTGACAGCTCTGGCTATGAAGTAGCAATAGCAGTCGTCATCTTTAGTTCTGTGATCGCATGGCTGCTCTGTTTCATCCCCGATCGGCTCAAAGAATCAGAAACTAGTTGATGCGCTATCGCCAAATGTCGCGAACCAAAAGCTCCAGGAATCGCATCCACTTATCGTCGCTTATCTGGGGTTGAACCGATTGCTGACCCCGTTTCAATAAGTCAGAGAGACGTCGGCATTAGAGCTCAGATCTATGACCCCTGGCGGGCCGCTCCAGTTGAGTTCTAATCCACCAACAAGCACATCCGCAGCGTTGTCAGGTGTAACACCAAGTGCAGCCTGCGAGCCGGTCGAACAGTAAATTGCTTCTGCCCCCTCCATCAACGCTCCAAGCATTTGCCTACAGAAACCGGGTTCTTGGGAAACACGCTCATCTAGTCCCCCAATGAATTCGCTTTGGAGAAGTTTCACCGCGTGGGATGCAAAGAAAACATTCACACTGTGACCGTCTGTTATCGCCTGAACAGCACAGGCCATAGCTACAGCGCACTTCCGCGGGTCCACGTCGGGATCAGTCGAAATTTGAACGAAATACTTTTTGCTCATTTTGGTGCACTTTCACATCGAAGATGAGAACAAATTTAGGGCAATCCCTTGGCCGATTTGCCCTTGTTACCCACCTTGGAAAATATCGAGGAAGTGGACTTCAGAGCTGTCTGACACTGGTTCATAATCAGCATCAGTGAAAATTTCGCCGTCAATCGCCACTGACGACGCTTCGTTCAACTGTTCCCCAATGCCAGGAAACATCTCCTCAAGCGCGACGACTAAACGACGAACCGTCGTAGCTTCAACCTCTACCTGAGCCAGTCCTCCTGTCAGGTCGCGAAGACCAGCCGAGAAATGAACTTGGGCCATCAGAGTTACTAGTCGCCTTGATCGTTTAACGCTTCAAGAATTTTGACCGGTGACATTGGGAGATCGGTCATTCGTACATCGAGTGCGTCATTGATCGCATTACCCACTGCGGCCATCGGAGGAACAATCCCTACTTCGCCTACACCCCTCACACCATACGGGTGTGCTGGATTTGGGACTTCAACGATGGCGCAATCAATCATCGGCAAATCCGAAGCTACGGGTATGCGGTAGTCAAGGAAACCTGGGTTTTCCATCACACCGTCGCTGTCATGGATGTATTCCTCGCTCAAGGCCCATCCAATTCCTTGGACCACGCCGCCTTGCATTTGGCCTTCGACATAATCAGGGCTTATCGCTCGTCCGGCATCTTGCGCTGTCAGGTAGCGGACGACTCTGGTCACTCCGGTTTCTGGATCAACCTCTACATCACAAAGTTGAGTTGAGAAACCAGCGCCAACTCCACGTGAGTTCAGAGAAGCATTAGCCGATATTGGTCCTCCTGTTCGACCAGATTTTGCCGCAAGATCCTTCAGAGAAAGAGGGGGCTGAGCACCTTCAGCATGTTGGGCTTGTCCATCAACCCATTCCACTTGGTCAAGCTCAACGTCCCATGTTTTTGCTGCTCGAGCCCGAAGATCTTCAACAATCAACCGGCAGGCATCAACCACGGCGGCTCCGGTCGCCAACGTCACTCGACTACCGCCGGTAACGTCGTTGAAGCCAACTGTTTCGGTGTCAGCGACCACAGCCTTTATCGATTCGTAAGGAATGCCCAGCTCTTCAGCAGCCATCAAGGCCATCGATTGACGGCTTCCACCAATGTCGGGGGACCCCGTCACCACAGTCGCTGTTCCATTTTCGTTGATGTGAACCGTCGCACTCGACATCATCCCTGCGTTAAACCAGAATCCCGCTGCAATTCCGCGGCCCTGGTTGGGTCCTAGCTCTGCGGTGTAATTGGGGTGATCTTTGATCGCTTCTAAGGTTTCAACAAAGCCGATCCGAGGGAACTTAGGTCCATAAGACGCTTGAGTGCCTTCGACAGCTGCATTTGCCAGCCGAATCTCGATGGGGTCCATCCCTATGTCTCGAGCTAGTTCATCAAGAACTGATTCCACTGCGAAAGCTGCCATAGGTGCACCCGGTGCCCGGTACGCGGCAACTCTCGGCTTATTGCACACAACGTCATAGCCTTCAACTACAAAGTTCGGGATGTCGTAACAGGCGATAGCCGTCATGCCCGCGGCGCCTACTGGGGAGCCTGCGTAAGCTCCTGCTTCGTAGGCCATCCATACTTCCGCAGCGGTTATCTTGCCGTCCTTCGAGACTCCCATTTTTACTTTTATCCGGGTTCCTGAAGTTGGCCCGGTTGCTCGGAAGACTTCATCACGGTCCATTACTAATTTGACGGGCCGGCCAGCTCTCTGAGACAGGCGGACTGCAAGCGGTTCGAGATAAATAACCGTTTTACCTCCGAAGCCGCCTCCGATTTCGGCAGCTGTGACTTTCAACATTCCCGGTGATATTCCCAACACTGACGCTGAGTAGGCTCTCATTTGGAAATGTCCTTGGGATGAGCACCATATGTGGGCTCTCCCGTCACTGTTCGCGTCAGCGACCGCAGCGTGAGGCTCTATATATCCTTGGTGAACGGGTTTGGTAGTGAATTCTCGCTCAACAACAGCGTCTGCTTCACCGAATCCTTGGTCAAGGTCACCACGTTCGTGAAGGATTTTACTGGCGACGTTTGACGCTTCTTCGGGTGCAGGGTCGACGCCCTTGGTAATCATTCCTTCATGCAGCAACGGAGCGTCATCGGCCATGGCTTCATCTACTGTCAGCACATGAGGCAAAATTTCGTATGTGACCTCGACAGCTTTTGCCGCCGCTTCGGCTTGATCGCGGGTAGTGGCTGCTACGGCAGCAACTACATGCCCTTCGTATAGGACTTTCTCCCTAGCGATGGTGTTGTTGGCAACGTCAATTTCACTTGGGTGAGCGCCGTTCGCTGCGAGGTCAGGGAAGTCGCTCCCTGTGATGACTGCCTTCACTCCCACCATCGCTTCCGCGGCAGTGGTGTCTATAGAAATTATCCGGGCGTGCGCATGGGGTGATCGCACAACCTTGCCGAACAGCATCCCTGGCAACATCAGGTCTGCGCCGAATTGCGCTTTCCCTGTGACTTTTTCTAATCCATCAGGTCGGATTGGTCGGGTACCAACCCATTTGTATCCAGGATTTTCTTCAACTACAGCCATTACTGACCCCTCATCTCTCGAGCTGCTTCTTGGACAGCGCGAATAATTTTGTCATATCCCGTGCACCGGCACAGGTTGCCGGCTAACGCATAGCGAATTTCTGTTTCCGTTGGATCTGGGTTTCTATCAAGCAAAGCTTTCGCCGATATCAAAAACCCTGGTGTGCAGATGCCGCACTGCAGAGCAGCTCCCTCTAGGAAGCACTGTTGGAGGGGATGCAGCTCTCCGGAGTCGGCAAGCCCTTCAACCGTGAGAATTGTTGACCCGTCAACTTCTGGCGCGAATACAAGACAAGCACATGTGACTTTGTCATCGACCATGACCGAACAAGCTCCGCAGTCTCCTGTGCCGCAACCTTCTTTGGCTCCGGTGAGACCAACTTCGTCTCTAAGGGCGTTGAGTAGTGAGGTGCTGTCCTCAGTTAAGAATTCTGTCTCGTCGCCGTTGACAACGGTAGTTACGTGAGTTCGTGCCATTAGTTCGTTCCGTTTCTCTGTTCAGCTCTTTCAATTGCTATGAGCACCGCTCGTTTCGCTAATACTCCTGCTACCTGCCTCCGGTAAGCGACGGTGCCACGTTTGTCATCGATTGGGTCACATGCTTCGCTCGCTGCGGCCGCTACAGCAGAAAGAATTTCATCATTAGCGGTTTTGCCAACCAGCGCGGCTTCTGCGTCGGGGACTCTAACGCATGTCGGGGCAACCGCTGCTAGAGCCAGCGCTGCTTGTTCGATGCTTCCGTCTTCTGCGAGTGTGACCCGCGCTCCGGCCCCTACGACAGCGATGTCCATTTCGGTTCGTGGGATCATCCGCAGATAGGCATCACCTGTCCGCGCTGGGATTCTGTCAATTTCAAACTCGACGATGAATTCGTCTGCTTCAAGTGCTAATTGACCTGGCCCGGTTACAACTTCAGCTACATCAAGGACTCGAGTTCCGTTTGGGCCAGCAACCACGGCTCGAGCTCCATTTACGACCATTGCTGGCACGGAGTCAGCTGCGGGTGAACCGTTGCACAGGTTGCCTCCCAAGCTGGATCTATTTTGTATCTGGTCAGAGCCGATTAGCCCTGCAGCCTCAGCTAGGCCTGGGAACTCTTCACTGAAGGCTTCGTCCTCGGTGAGATTGGCCGTCGGTGTTGCGGCCCCGACGGTCCATTTATCTCCATCGTTAGCTACTGATACGAGTTCTTCTATCTTCTTTAGATCGACCAGTACTTCAGGTGCTGGACGCCCGGCCCGGAGTTGGGGGACAACGTCTGTTGCCCCTGCAAACACCTGCGCTGACGGTGAGGTTGACAGCAACGACGTTGCTTCCTCAACCGAAGATGGTGCTACGTATTTCACTTATTCCCCTTAGTTAGGCGGTTAACAAACATCCGCCGTTGTGGTGCAGTGCATCGAAAAGTAGTCGCTCATTGCTTCATTGTCCTCTTCAACGAGCTTCCATATAGTTTAGGGCCATGCCGGCGACTGATAACCAACCAGAACCACTCAGTTCTTACAACTTGTTTACTGCTGATCCGGTGCTCTCAGAAGCGGTCCACCGCGAGGGAGGAGACTTGGACGTTTTGGAGAGTTTTGGCGCCCAAGTCGGTAATGAGGAAACACGAGAATGGGGACGTTTAGCGAACAAGAACGTTCCGATTCTTCACACTCATGATGCTTCCGGCAACAGAATCGATGAGATCGAATATCACCCCGCTTATCACTCACTTCTAAATCTTGCCGTCGAAAGCGGGATTCATTGCATGCGCTATGAAAAGCCTGCAGGTGACGGCGCATACGTGACGCGTAACGCCCTCATGGGCTTGATAACTCAGATCGAAATGGGTCACGGCTGCCCCACCTCAATGACCTCTGGCGCGCTAATGGCGTTGCGGCATCAACCTGAACTGGCAGAGCTCTGGGAACCACTGACAATAAGCAGAAGTTATGACCAGCAGCTCAAAGCGCCGAAGACAAAGTCGGGGGTGCTTTTGGGTATGGGCATGACAGAAAGACAAGGTGGTTCCGACGTCAGGGCAAACACAAGTACCGCTACGCCTTCGGCCGGGGGTGGTCCGGGAGGTGAGTACCAGCTTGAAGGCCATAAATGGTTCACCTCGGCGCCCATGTGTGATGCCTTCCTGGTTTTGGCTTATGCGCCGAAAGGGATGTCTTGTTTCTTAGTCCCCAGGGTGTTGCCTGACGGAACCCGAAATTCGCTTCGTTTTATGCGCCTCAAAGACAAGCTAGGGAATCGTTCCAATGCATCAGCTGAGTTGGAATTCGACTGCACAACCGCGTGGATGGTCGGTGAGGAAGGGCGAGGTATCCCAACAATTATCGAGATGGTTCACGCCACCCGGTTAGATGTCGCGAATTGGGGTGTTTCTTTGATGCGTCAAGCTGTGAGCCAAGCGGGTTGGCATGTGGCTAACCGCGAAGCGTTCGGCGCGACTTTGATTGACAAGCCATTGATGCAAAACGTATTGGCCGACTTGGAAATTGAAGTTGAAGCAGCAACGTTGATGATCACCCGTCTTTCAGGAGCGCATGAACGCATGGAAGTCGACGAACGGGAACAAGCTTTTGCTCGCTTAGCGACACCCGTTGCCAAGTATTGGTTAACCAAACAATCAAACCCTGTCGTCAGGGAAGCATTGGAGTGTGTTGGCGGCAATGGGTACGTGGAAGATTCGATGATGCCTCGCTTATATCGTGAGGCACCTTTGAACGCCATATGGGAGGGTGCGGGGAATGTGATCGCTCTCGATATCGGGAGGGCAGCGTCTAGAAACCCCGAGAGTGTCGACATTTTTCTTGATGAGCTAGAACAGTCCCGAGGTCGAGATGCGGGCGTTGATGAACATCTCGATGCTCTGCGAGCAGAATTCGCTAACCCATTGTCTGAAGCAGAGGCACGTCGACTCGTAGAAAAACTTGCGGTCACTTGGGCTGCGACTCTGATGGTTGAGTATGGCCACCCTTCGGTCAGTGAGGCCTATCTGATGTCACGGGTAGGCGGGGACCACGGGTCGCTGTTCGGCACCCTCCCGAAATCTTGTGATCTGGACCAGATTTCGAGACGGGCAGTCCCAGCTTAAGAACGTCTCTAATAGTCAGCCAGTAAATGCTGGGCCATCAGCGCGGTCAACCGTGGTGAACTCTTCAACCTTCTTACGAGACAACTTTGTCAGTTGTTTCTTGGGTTTGCCTATGGTCAGCAGGGCCGCCACAGCAATATCGGGCTCAAGGCCTAGTAACTCTTGCGCTTTCGATTCCTGAGCAGCGATAAGCGTGGTGAGGGTCCCTCCAAATCCTTCGTTGCGAGCACCAAGCAGGATGTTCCATGCCATGGGGTATATCGAACCCCCACTGATAATGCCGACTCGGTCAAGGTCTTTGTCCAGAGACGCCACGACACTCAGATCAACGGCGATAACCAGCACGGTAGGTGTGTGTGAAAGGTCTTCAAACATGGGAATCACGGCAGGAATGGATTCGTCATTCCAGACTTTGTCAACATCAATGCTTGTTGGTTGAACACTCTGCCAAGGACTTTCCCCACCTCGTCGTTGTTCGCCGTACACCCTCAACTGTGGAAGGCATAGCCGACCAAGAGTTGTCTTCGTGGCGGGGTCCTTGACAACAATTACTCGTCCGCCCTGTCGGTTGCCTCCACTGGGGGCAAAGCGGGCGTTGTCGAGAATTCGGTAAAGGGTCTCGTCTGGCATTTCGTCGTCAGTGAAATCTCGTGCAGCGAATGTGGTTCGCATAGCGTCATACAGTTCCATGTGTTCATCCTTCCACGACAGGCATTGTGCGTGTCGTTCTATTTCTTCAAGTGGCGGCGTCAAAAAATTGTGTGAACCCGTATTTCGGATATGGCCCAACCACAAGTTGTTCAAGCACGCCTACACCCTCAGAAGCACCGTCATGTACTCGCACGACTTCTTGTATATGAATATTTTCGGGTGCCAATGGGTCGATTTGGTTGAGATCCCAGGATTCTCCGAAGATCGCTAATTCGCCTTTCCACTGGCCATGACCCCATTCAGGGTGTCCGTATCCCATTCCTTTCATGAGAATTGAACGTATTGGTTGGATCTCTATTTCAATTGGATCAGCATCTGAGAGTTGCGCTGTTAATTGACCACCAGATACCCGGCGCGTTCCAGTTAGCCATGTGAAGTTGTGACTCACTGAAGTGAAACGCCTGATATCTGGGTCTTCGATGCCCGGTATCTGGTCGACTTGGGAGTAGGCAGGTAGTTGGAAACCGTCCCAATGCCAGACTTCACCCCGATCTCCTTCAAAAACACCTATGTGCGTTACGTGACTTGGCCAGTGGAGGGGGGCCCAGAAAAATTTGAGGCC
>MDSV01068598.1_pt1 | contig 15327 bp, 15 predicted proteins | sample 810851 | NCBI WGS metagenome assembly MDSV01 (sample SAMN05326640, study PRJNA326480) | marine metagenome | isolation source: seawater | place: Atlantic Ocean: North East | collected 2012
CCATTATCTGCAGCTTCAATTGCTCTTTTATAATGAAAATGAATATCAGCAATAATTGGAACTTTACTGTGTTTTGTAATTTCTTTTAATGCCTCTGTTGACTCTTTATTAGGAACTGATACCCTTACTAAATCTGCACCTGCGCTAACAGCTCTTTCAATTTGATTGCTGGTAGATACTACATCAGTTGTTAAAGTATTTGTCATTGTCTGAACTGATATTGGATTTTCACCTCCCACCAAAACATTACCAACATTTACTATACGCGTTTTTCTTCTATTTATTTTTTGATAAGGTCTAATCACTGAGCTAATTGTTGAAATTTTTATTTATAACTAAAGAGTCAACTACCTGTCCTTTTTTTCCAATCTTACCCCTAACTTTTTGATTTATTAGCACCAAAATATGACCAGCGTTACCAGATGTAATGGAGTAGTTATTTAAAATATCATAAGAGTATTCATCATTTTTGTTCATTAATTGACTTAATATGATTTTGTCATTTAAATCTCTTAATTGAACCCACGTATCATCTAAAAATTTTAAAGTTACAGTTTCAGACTCTTTCAATTCATTATTTGGAACAGATGCAATTGCACTAGATGAATTTTTAACATTTTCAATTTCTGCAAAATTCTTTTCTAAATTTATCTTAACATTTTTATTGAGTCGTACCTCATTTAAATTTGCTTCTTCAACAATTGAAATATAATTTTCTGGCAAGTCTGGAATTATTGCATATTCTCTCGAAGGTTTTTCAACTTCAATAAAAACAAAATAAAAAGTAGTAAATATAATCACAATAAGAGATAATGAAATTAATTTATTAGAAAAAAGGGTTTTATATTCAAATATTGGTCTTTCAATTTCGATATTTTTATTTACTTGAGGAAAGTGTTGAGATTTGTAAAGCTCAATAATTTTATTTGGATTTAAGTCTAAATAAGAACAATAAGATCTCAAATGACCTATTAAAAATACACTATCTATATCTTTTTGAAAATGATCACATTCAATATTATTTAGTATATCTTCAGATATTTTTAAATCTTGCGAAACATCAGAAAGTTTAACTTTTTTAATTTTTCTTGATTTTTTTAAAATTTCTCCAACTGATTCCATATTAAAATAATTTTCTTACAAGTTATATGCCTCATGAAGAGATTTAACAGCAATATTTGTATGTTTTTCATCAATTAAAACACTAATCTTTATTTCAGATGTTGAAATAGCTAGAATATTTATTTGATTTTTTGCAAGAGTTTTAAACATTTTTTCTGCTACTCCAGATTGAGACATCATACCCATTCCGACAACCGAAATTTTAGCTACGTTTTTGTCAAGAGACACAGATTTATATTCAAGGTTATTATTAAGTTTAAGCACAGAATTAGTTAAAGTAAAATCTTTCTGATTGATTGTAAATGTTATATTTGCAGATATACCATCTTGAGATATATTTTGAACAATCATATCAACATTTATGTTATTTTCAGTCATAAGACTAAAAATTTTTGCTGAGATACCTGGTTTATCTGGTATGCCAGAAATTGTTACTTTAGCTTCATTCTTACTGTAACTGATACCGCTTACAATTTCTTTTTCTATTAATTCTTTATCATCAACTATAAAAGTTCCATTATCTTTACTTAGCGAAGATAATACTTGCAAAGTTAAATTATTTTTCATGGCAAGCTCAACTGATCTAGTGTGCAATACTTTTGCTCCAGTTGATGACATTTCAAGCATTTCTTCATATGAAACTTTGGATATTTTTTTTGCATTTTTATCAATATTTGGATCCGTTGTATAAACACCATCTACGTCTGTATAAATATCACATCTCTCTGCATTTACTGATGATGCAATCGCAACAGCAGTTGTATCTGATCCACCTCTGCCAAGTGAAGTAATCTCTCCGTCAATATTTATACCCTGAAAACCTGCTAAAACAATCACATCATTACTTTCAAAATATTTATTTATTCTAATGTTACTAATATTTAGAATTTTTGCGTTTTCATGATTGCTATCCGTAATAATTGGTACTTGCCATCCTAATAAGGGTATGGATTTAACGTTAGAATTTTTTAAAGCTGCAGATAATAAACCTATTGTAACTTGTTCACCTGAAGTCAAAACCAAATCACTCTCTCTAGAGTTTTGACATCCAAAATCATCAAGATATGATTGCAGTCTATTTGTCTCTCCAGCCATAGCAGATAAGATTACTATAACTTTGTTGTTTTTTACCTCTTTAGAAACAATATTTGCTATGTTTTTAAGTTTTTCTGTGTTGGCAACTGATGTGCCACCAAATTTCATTACGATTATACTCATTGATATGTATATGTTTAAATCTATTTGGGTATTATTATTATTAGTATAAAAAACAAGGTTTAACATGAAAAAGAAAACAAAAAATAGCGAATTTGAGCATTTTTCTACACTTGCCAATGATTGGTGGTCAAAAAATGGTAAATTTAAAATACTTCATGATATTCAATTGGTCAGAATGGAATATATCAAACAAGTAATTAATAAAAAAAAATTAAATAATATTAAGATATTAGATGTTGGCTGTGGTGGTGGTTTGATCTCAGAAGGATTGACTAAAATTGGCGCGCACGTTACTGGTATAGATTTTGTTAAGGAAAATATTAGTGTTGCAAAAATGCATGCCAAGAAAAATAAATTAAAAATAAATTATTTTACAAAAGATTTTGAAAAAGAAAAAATAACATCGAAGTATGATGCTATCATTATTCTTGAAGTTTTAGAACATTTAAATGATTGGTCTGCATTTATAAAAAAAATAAGATTAAATTTAAAAAAAAATGGGGTATTAATTATATCTACAATTAATAGAAATTTAATTTCAAAGTTTCTAACTATAGATATTGGTGAAAATTTACTCAAAATTATACCAATAAATACTCACAGCTTTTATAAATTTATTAAACCTAAAGAGCTGGAATACGTTCTTTTAGATAGTAACTTTAAAAATATCAGATTTAAAGGACTTACAAAAGACTTACTAAAAATGAAATGGAAGTTAAGTAATAATACTAAAATTAATTACTTTTGTAGTTGTACCTTAAATTAATTATTTTTTTTATTAGATTGAAAAGGTAAAGGGGTAATATTAATTTCTTCCTCAATTAATTCTTTTGTTTCTTCAATTGTTGCCTCTCCATAAATGGGTCTGTCATTAGTTTCGCCATATTTTATTTTTTTAGCTTCCTCAGAAAAATTTTCACCAACATAATCAAAATTTTCCTCAACAATTTTTTTTAATTTTTTAATATTACTAGCAATAGTTTTTTTATTTTTAATTGGTTTAGAGTTACTTTTTTTTGATAAATTTGGTGCAACTAATGCCTTTGTAATATTTGGACTTTCACAATTAGGACAGTTAATGAGTTTACGCTTTTTTTGGACATTAAATGCATTAGTGTTATCAAACCAACCTTCAAAAGTGTAATCGCATTCAGAGCATTTTAAATTAAAAACAATCATAGTACTTATATTATATTATTTTATATTATTTCAATATTTGATCTATTTCTATGTTAGTTATTTCTAAAAACAAGACGCTTCTATTATATTTTAAGTTAATAACTGTTTCTTTGGGTAGAGAGATTCCAGTATTTTTATAAAGTGGTATACTTGTAAGGATTTTTTCATCTTTATAAATATCAAAATTTGAGGTTTCATTAAAACAAAGAAATAATGTGTCATTATCTAATTTTTTTTTATTTATAAATGCAGATTTAGCGAAAAAACTTACTGAAAAATTGATCTGTCTATATTCATCTTTAATTTCAGATTGATAATCATCATATTGTTCAAATGAAAATTTTTGATTGTTAATCAAATGAGATATTTTTTCAATAATATTTGTCTTTATGAGTTCAAGAAAATTTAATCCTCTTACTTTATAATTTATTTTATTGATCTCAGCAGTAATGATTTCTAATATATCTTTTGTAAATTTTTCCATTTATAGTTTATATATATTTTAATGATAAATAAAAAATATCTTAAAAAATTAAGATGTAAAGAAATCAATAATAAAAATAACTTTATTTTTAATTTATATAATCAAAGAATTATCGACTCTCTTGAAGTCATTACCTTAGAATTTAGAGATATCTTAATCTTAGGAGACCATGGGACCCAGATATATAAGTATATAATCAAAAAATATAAAAAATCTAAAGTAACAGTTTATGATATGAAAGACATTTTTTTGGAAAATAATTTACAAAATTTAAATAAATCATCTGTTGATCTTGATTCTTGGTCGCCTAAAAAAAATAAATTTGATTTAATAATAAGTAATTTTTATTTAAACATTAGCGAGGATCTTGAAAAACTTCTTGGCAAAATTCTTATGTCATTAACACCAAATGGTTTTTTTCTTGCAACATTACCAAGTCCTGAAAATTTTAGTTCATTGAAATCTGCCATGATAACGACAGATATGCAACTCTATGGTGGCGCTTACAATAGGTTTAATCGAGTAATTGATTTACATGTAATAATTGACATTTTAAAAAAAAATAATTTCAAAATTCCATTAGTTGACTCTGAAATAATTTATTTAGAATACAGTGAATTTAAAAAATTACTTCATGATGTTCGTTCTATGAACTTATCTTATTATCAAATTGATAAAAAAAATACTTTTGAAAAAAAAAATTACTTCACAAAATTAGAAAATAATTTTTATCGAGAAAATAATAGCTTTAATCTTAAATCTAATTTTTATATAATTTCTGGTTGGAAAGATCATTCATCTCAGCAAAAACCAATAAAGCCAGGACAAGCAAAAAATGAATTAAAAGATTTTTTATAAATTCAAGACCTGTAATCAGCATTAATTCTTATGTATTCATTGTTAAGGTCATTTCCGTAAACAACTTTTGATACATTACCTAAGCCTAGGCTAACTTCTATTTCTATAATTTTATTTTTCATATACCTATCAACTTTAGCAATACTTAAATTAGATTTTTTATTACCATTTTTAGTTAAGAGAATTTCACCAAATTTAATCATAATTTTCTCTTGATTTATTTTTTCTTGCGTTTTTCCTATAGCCATAATAACACGTCCCCAATTAGCATCCTCACCTGCAATTGCAGTTTTTAAAAGTGGTGAATTAACTATTGAAAAAGCTATATTTTTAGCTTGGTTTTTATTTTTAGCTTCTAATATTCTTACTTTTATAAGTTTTTTTATTCCTTCTCCATCTGTAATAATTTTCATTGATAATTCTTTCATTACTTCCTTTAGACCTGCGGATATTTTATGATAATTTTTTTGTATATTGATTTTTTTTAAAGGATTTGAAAAAACTACCAAAGTATCACTTGTTGAAGTATCGCTATCAACTGAAATGGAATTGAATGTATCATCAAGATTGTCTGATAATAATTTTTTCAATTTATTTTTTTTAATTTCGCAATCTATAAAAATATAAGCTAACATTGTTCCCATATTGGGATTAATCATTCCTGACCCTTTTGCAAATCCATAAATTTTAATATTTTGATTATCTAATTTTAGATTGTGAACTGAAGTTTTAACAAAGGTATCCGTAGTCCAAATAGATCTAGCTGCATCAACAAGTTTTTTTTCTTTTGAGAGAGATAGCAATTTTATTTTTTTACAGATTAATTTTGGATTAAGCTGCTCTCCAATAACACCCGTTGAAGATACCAATATATCTTTCGATGAGCAATTTAAAAATTTAGCAAGTTTGTTAACATATATGTCGATATTTTTTAAACCTTCTTTTCCAGTATGGGCATTAGCATTTCCTGAATTGACTATTAGGGCTTTACACTCACCTTGATTATTTTTTTTATCCCAAATAATTGGCGCTGACGGTGTTGTTGTTAGTGAGTATTTACATGCAATATTTATTTTTTTATCAAATACAATAATCAAAAGATCATCATTTTTCTTTTTAAACCCTGAATTAAAAGTAAATATTTTAAAACCTTTTGGTTTCAAATCTTTGAAGTTTTTTGGAGCAAAAGGAGATCTATTTTTTAGAAATAACCTTTCATTACTTTTAAGATTTAAATCCTTAGTAGCCTTATTGAAATTCATATGATAACAGCCACATATCATAATATGCTAAACATTGTTAATAGATTATTTAAGGGTTTAGGCGCCAATAACTTAAAACAATATGAAATAATTGTAAAAAAAATAAATGATTTTGAGCCTGAAATATCAAAATTAAACGATGAAGAGCTAAAAAATAAAACTAAATATTTTATCAATCAGTATCATAATGAAAAAAAATCAATAGAAAATATTCTTCCTGAGGCCTTTGCAGTGGTTAGAGAAGCATCAATAAGAACTCTTAAAATGAGACACTTTGATGTGCAATTAATAGGCGGCATTGTTTTGAATGAAGGCAAAATTGCAGAAATGAAAACTGGTGAAGGTAAAACTCTTGCGGCAACTCTACCAGCTTATTTAAATGTAATTGCTGGTAAATCTGTACATATAGTTACTGTTAATGATTATTTAGCAAAAAGAGATGCATCTTGGATGGGAAAAATTTATAATTTTCTTGATATTAGTGTAGGCTGTGTAAATTCAGATACTAATCATGAAAATAGACCAAAAGAGTATGAATGCGATGTAGTGTATGCAACTAATAATGAAATAGGTTTTGATTTTCTTAGAGATAATCTCAAGGGTGATTATGAAGGTCTCTGCTTTAAAAAAGATGCTTTTGCAATTGTTGATGAAGTTGATAGCATTTTGATTGATGAAGCTAGAACACCCCTAGTGATATCTGCGGAGTCAAATGCTTCCATAGATTTATTTCCAAAAATTAATAAAATTGTAAAACTTTTTAGAGAAACTGACTATGAGTTAAATGAAGAGGGTAAAAGTATACTTTTAACTAATATGGGAATGGAGTTTGCTGAAAAATTGTTATTAGAAAATAATTTGATAAAAGAAGGAACTCTGCAAGATTTAGATAATATGGCTTTAAACCACAATATCATTCAAGCTTTGAGAGCTCATAAATTATTTTTAAAAGATAAAGATTATATTATTAAGGATAAGCAAATAGTAATTATTGATGAACTAAGTGGTAGGCCTATGGAAGGAAGAAGGTATGGCGATGGAATGCATCAAGCTATAGAAGCAAAGGAAAATTTAACTATTCAAAAAGAAAATCAAACTATTGCATCAATTACATATCAAAATTTTTTTAGGTCTTACAGTAAGCTAAGTGGAATGACTGGTACCGCTTTAACTGAAGCAAATGAATTTGAAGGTATTTATAAACTGGGAGTTGTCTCAATTCCTCCAAACCTAAAAGTCAATAGAATTGACCAAAATGATCAAATTTACATGACAAAAAAAGAGAAATATGAAGCTGTTATAAAACTAGTTAAAGAACGACATAAAAAAAAACAACCAATTTTAATTGGAACAACATCCGTTGAAAATTCAGAGTTAATTTCACAAATTTTAAAAAAAGAAAGTATCAGTCATTCAATTTTAAACGCAAAACAGCATGAAAAGGAAGCTGAAATTATTGAACAGTCAGGAATGCCAGGAAATGTTACTATATCAACCAATATGGCTGGAAGAGGAACTGATATAAAACTAGGAAATGAAAATATAGAATTAAAAAATCAAGCAATAGATGCAGGTGGTTTATTAGTCATTGGAACTGAAAGGCATGAAAGTAGAAGAATAGATAATCAATTGCGTGGTAGATCTGGTAGGCAGGGTGATTTAGGAGAAAGTATTTTTTTTCTATCTTTAGAAGATGACTTAATGAGAATTTTTGGTTCAAAAACTCTAGAAAATGTTCTTAGTAAATTAGGATTAAATGAGGGTGAGGCAATAACACATTCTTTAATAACAAAATCTTTAGAAAGAGCCCAGCAAAAAGTTGAAGCTCACAATTATGATATAAGAAAACAAATATTAAGATTTGATGATATTTTAAATGATCAAAGAAAAATAATTTACCAAAATAGAAAAGAAATACTCACTACAAAAGATCAATCAAAAATAATAAATGAAATGATTGATGATTTTATAAATGAACTAATCTCACAAGCAATTCCTAAAAAAAAGTATTCACATGAATGGGAATCAGAATTACTTAGAAATAAAATTGATGAAACTTTTAAAATAGATCTACCAATATCAGATTGGTTTGAAGAAGATGGAGTTGATGAAGAAGAAATTACAAAAAGAATTAAAGATCAGGTAAATCAAAAATTAATAGAGAAAAAACATAAATATTCTGAAGATCTCTTCGAGTTTGCCGAAAAAAGAGTTATGTTATATCAATTAGATAAAGATTGGAGAGAACATTTAGCCTCCATGGATATGTTAAGAGGTAGTGTAAATTTAAGAGCAATGGGGGGAAAAGATCCTTTCTTTGAATATAAGAGAGAGTCTTTTGACTATTTTGATGATATGTTATCTAATCAAAATGAAAGAGTTCTAAAAACTCTTTTTGGGATAGAGTTGGTTGGTGAAAATCAAAATAATAAAGATTATAAAAGTAGTAAAAATAAAAATACTTCAAATAAAATTATTGCAAAAAAAATTGGGAGGAATGATCCTTGCCCATGTGGTTCAGGAAAAAAATATAAAATTTGCCACGGATCTTAGATATTTGAAGTTATATTTAAGAATTTTTCATTTCTAATTTTTTTTCTGTCTTTGTCATTTGTTGCTTTAAGATCTTCTAAATTACTAATTAATTCATTTTTTAATATATCAGCTTGCTTCTTAGGAAATCTATGTGCACCTCCTGGAACCTCTTTAACAATTGAGTCAATTATCTTATTCTTAAGACAATCTTGAGCAGTTAATTTAAGATTCTCTGCAGCTTTTTTTATAAAATCACTACTTCTCCAAAGAATAGATGCACAACCTTCTGGTGAAATAACAGAATAAATAGAGTGTTCAAGCATCAAAACTTTATCAGCTGTCGCTAGAGCGATAGCACCTCCTGAACCACCCTCCCCGATAATGACAGAGATTATTGGAGAATTTAACTTTAAAGAAATTAAAATAGAAGACGCAATCGATTCTGATTGCCCTCTTTCCTCTGCCTCCTTTCCTGGGAAAGCTCCAGCTGTATCCACAAAGGTAATAATTGGAAGGTTGAATTTATCCGCTAACAACATTAGTCTTTGAGCTTTTCTGTACCCTTCTGGTTTTGCCATTCCAAAATTATGTTTTAATCTTGAATCCATTGAATTACCTTTTTCAGTTCCAATTATCATTACAGATTTGTTTGATATACTTGCCAAACAACCTAAGATAGCACTATCGTCAGAAAATTTTTTATCCCCATGTAAATATGTTACATTCTCAAAAATATTATTTATATAATCAACTGTATGCGGTCTATCTGCATGTCTTGCAACTTGAACTTTTTCCCAAGCAGATAAATTTTTGTAAATTTTGTTAATTATACTATTTTTTTTTTCTATAAGTTTATTTTCTTTATCAGAAAAATTATTTTCATCTTTATTAAGTTCATTAATTTGTTTTTCAATTTTTTCGATATCAGTTTCAAAGTCTAAATATCTTTTCATTAAAAAATTTCTAACTCTTTTAAAATTTCAAGTATAATAAATTTTATTAAAATTTCGTTATTATAAGATTTATAAGAATTTAGAATTATTCTTAAATGTTCAGGATGAAGATCAATCCAATTATTGTTATTCATTGATATCAAAGAAAGAAGAAAAACTGATAAATCATTACCAGTATTAATGTTATAATTAATGTCATTTATCAAAAAATATGATGGCATAGGTCTAACATCTGTAATATTCATATAAACAGTTTCTTTATTAAAAATATTTTTTATTCCTAAAAAATCAATAAGCACATAGAGAGTTTCAAGAGCATTTTGACTCTGCTTATTTTCAAAATTACTATAATTACTTGAAAGATAGTTAATAACTGTATCCAAATCATTATTTATATTTAGATCTATAAGGAATTTTGCATATTCAAGACTTTCATTATTTAAATTAGAAATTTCGTATAAGTTTATCCATTTTAGTGCATCATCAAATTTGTTATTTGCAATATGTGCAAATGCTATTTCTAATGCGACTTCTGCATTTTCTGCTGCGGGTGTAAAAGTATCTAAGATTTTTTCAGTGATTGCATAGGCAATTTTTTCTAAACCCGTACTTTTTGCAAAATTCCAATATTTTAATATAACATCTAATCTTTCATCAGGAAATATCTGCATATTAACTAACTGATAATAATAAGCCATAATTAACTCATTATTATTAATTGATAATATTGTTTTGTCAGGGTCGTTGAATTGTTTGGCATTAAAATCAACTGATTGGTATAGAGCTGATAAACTATCTATTGAGAGCACCTCATCATAATAAGCCCTATTAGCGGCTTTGATTCTTACATCCATTTTAGTGGACTCACTTAATATAACTGGAATAGATAAATTTAATGGATCAACCTCTATAAAAGCTTCATCAAGAGGTAAGTCATTTATTCTTAACATTGCGCTATATAAAAATATGAGGTCTTTATATTTAATTTCACTCAGTAAATAATCAATATTATTATTCTGATTACTGAGAATCATATAATTTAATAAATTTTGAAAATTTAGATCTGCCTCTAACTCAGACTCTAAAAGAAGAGAGTTTAAGAGCTTTGCTTCAGCATATTTATTTTCAAGAGTTAAACAAAAAATATCAGTTTTTTCTAATAAATTACTTGGAAGAAATATTTCATTTTCTAAAAGAAAAAATTTTAATTCGCATACTTTTGAAAGTTTAAAAGAAGAATATAAATAATTTAATTCTATAAAATAAAAAAAGTTTAAATGTGTTGTATTGGTAATATCATTCAAATTAACTTTTTTTACTAAGTTATATGCTTTTTCTAATTCTCCTAATTGGTATAGTTTAGTTATTATAAGGTATAATTTATCTTCTTGTAATACTTTTTCATCAAAATCTTGATTAGATAAAATTCTTATAAATTCACGTTGTAAGGTTTTTGATTTTATATCTGTAATGGTATTTAAATGATTATTTAATAAGTTATAATTTAAATCGAAAATTGTTTCTGATTTTAATATACTAACTACATCTTCTGAAACATCTTCCAAAGTAATATTTTCTTCATTTTCAGAGTCTATATTAGATACTTCTTCTTGATTAGATACTTCTTCTTGGTCCGCCTCGATAATAGTTTCGTTAATTTCTGGGTTGTTTTTTACTTCTAGTCCATTATCAGCATTTTGATCTTTATTATCTAAAACTAGCTGATCTAAAGTTTTGTTTTTATGTAACTCTATTATCTTAATATCACTACTATTAGCTTTTGAACAAATATATAAAAGAACAAAAAAAATGAAGAGTGATCGAAAAAATATCATTTAATTTCCAAATTGTAAGGTTCTACTAAAATTCTACCTGGAGAAGGAATATCAATAAAATATATAAAAATTAAGAAAATCAATATAATTGAAATTAAAGCCAAAGTAATGTAAGTTGTTTTCATATATATTTATTAATTATGTCTATTATAGGAATAAATTAGTTTTTAAAAATTCTTTCTGGAATTTAATTTTGTCAATAATAAGGTACAGCCATCAAAACGATAATGTTTTTAAATATCAATAATAAAGTAAACATTACATTATGTGGAATGATGGGCTCAGGAAAGTCTTTTATTGGAAAGATTATAGCAAATAAAATAAAATATGATTTTGTTGATATAGATCGATTAATTGAGAAAAAGGAGAAAAAAACGATTACAACCATTTTTCAAGAGAATGGCGAAAATTATTTTAGAAATTTAGAAGAGGATATAACAATAAAGTCACTACAAAAAGAAAACACTGTAATATCGCTTGGTGGAGGTTCAATAGTTAATAAAAATATAAGAAATTGTATTAAAAATAATTCCTATAATATATATTTGAAAGTAAATACAAATATTTTAAAAAAAAGATTAATAAATTCAAAAAATAGGCCGTTAATTTTAAATAGTAATTTAAACAAGACTTTGAGTGAATTAATTGAAAAAAGAGAAATTTATTATAAAGAGGCTGATTTGATAATAAAAAATGATACAAATTCATCATTTGTATTACGCAACATTTTAAAAAAAATAACTAATGAATAAAAAAATAATTTTAAAGACTAAAAATGATTCATATTCAATTAACATTGAGGCAAAATCAATTACAAAAAATTTAAATAAAATTATTTCAAAAACAGAAAATAGGAAATTAATTTTTCTAATTGATAAAAAGGTTTTTTATATTTTTAAGAAATTAAGAAATTATAATAGACAAAATTATATTTTGATAAATTGTTCAGAAAAAATAAAAAATTTTAAACATTATTGTGATTTATGTGAAAGAATCTTAAAATTAGAAATTGATAGAAATTCTATAATCGTATCGATTGGTGGGGGAACATTAGGTGATTTATCTGGATTTATAGCAAGTACAATTCTAAGAGGAGTAGACTTAATACTATTTCCCACGACATTATTATCTCAAGTTGATAGCTCGATAGGTGGTAAAAATGGTATTAATACATCAAGTGGTAAAAACCTGATTGGAACTTTTTATCAGCCTAAAGCAGTTTATATCGACCCAGAAATTTTATCTACTTTACCAAAAAGGGAAATTTTATCTGGTTATGCAGAAATAGTAAAACATAGTTTGATAAATGATAAAAATTTTTTTTACTGGTTAAATAAAAATTCAAAAAAAATATTAAGTTTAGATAATGCAGCTTTATCATTATCTATTTATAAAAGTATTATAATTAAAAAAAAATATATTTTAAATGATGAAAAAGAAAAGAAGAAAAATAAGTATTCCAGAGCAATTTTAAATTTTGGACACACATTTGGACATGCACTAGAGGCTTATTATAAATATAGTAATAAACTCACCCATGGAGAAGCTATAGCAATCGGAATGATAATAGCTGGAACAATTTCTTATAAATTAAAATATATGTCATTGAACGAATTAAATAAAATTAAATTTCACTTTAATTCAAATAAATTACCATTATTTGATGTTAATATGTATAATAAACAAATTTTCAAAATTATACAAAAAGATAAAAAAAATTTAAATGGTATGATTAATTTTGTTTTGCTGAAAAATATTGGAAGCGCATTTTTAAAAAGCAACCTTAGTCTAGAAAAAATTAAAAAAGTACTTAATTAATTCATGACTTCTATCACAATTGTTTTAATTATATGTTTAATTATTTTAATTATTATCTCAGGTTTTTTATCTGGTTCAGAAACTGCTTTAACGGCAACTTCGAAACCTAGAATACTTTTGAAACATAAGAAAGGTGAAAAAAATGCACAATTTGCATTAAAGATACTTGATAATTTGGATAATGTAATTTCATCACTTCTTTTGTCCAACAACTTGGTAAATATTCTGGCCTCTTCTTTAGCAACAGCTGTGCTTTATGACTTATTTGGTGTTAAAGGTATATTTTATGCCACATTAATTATGACTATTGTGATAGTAATATTTGCTGAAATTTTACCTAAGACATATTCATTAAACAAACCTACAAGAACCTCATTAAATATTGCGCATGTAATATTTTATTTAAGTAAAGTACTTTATCCAATTATATTTTTGATTAATTTAATAGTAAAAAAAATTTTTTTAAGAAAGCAAATAAAAGATAGTAAACTTAGAGATTTACAATCTGAAGAGGAGCTTCAGGGAGTTATTGACATGTACAAAACTTCTAATCCAGACTCAGAACATGAGAAGGATATGCTTCAAAGCATTTTAATGTTAAATGACACAACTGTTGAAGAAGTATTTACTCACAGAAAAAATATATATTCTATTGATGGTGCTCTTGATATCAAAACTATTATAAAAAAAATTAATCAATCAAGATTTACAAGAATACCTGTTTGGAAAGAAAATCCAGAAAATATTATAGGATTATTAAATGTTAGAACTTTAAATATAGACCTATCGAATCAAGAGAGCTCTAAAGAGATTATTTTTGATAAAATATCTAAACCCTGGTTTATTCCAGAAACAACAAATCTTTTAGAGCAACTTGTTGCTTTTAAAAAAAGAAAAGAACATATAGCTTTCGTTGTTGATGAGTATGGAGAATTGCTCGGCTTATTAACACTTGAAGATATTATAGAAGAGATTGTTGGTGAAATTGTCGATGAAATTGACGCTCCAGATGAAGAGTTCAAGAAAAATAAAGATGGTTTAATAATTACAAATGGTGAAAAAAACTTAAAAGACTTGTATAAGCATTTTGATTTAGATTTGCCATTAGGTGAAGCTTCTACAATTTCAGGTCATATACTTGAATTAGCAAAAAGAATCCCTCTGTTTGGAGAAAAAGTGAATGATAAATATTTTATTTACAAGATTTTATCTCATTCTAGAAAGCAGATTTCAAAAATAGAAATCACTCAAATCAAATAATATTTATTTGTAAAGAATGTAAGCCTAACTCAAATTCTTTTATTAGTAAAGAATTTATTTTTTTATGCACATCTAGTCTGTTAACTTTAAGATTTGTTGGTTTTTTTAATTCTATCAATATGTGTGTTTCATCTTGCCCATCAAAGTTATTATGACCTTTGTGTAAATATGAATTATCAATAATTTTAATTCTAAAATTTAAAAAATTTTTTTTTAAAATATTTTCTATTCTTTTTGTACGATTCATAATTTTCGACTATATATCAAATAATGAATAAATTTAAATTTGATATTAAAAAAAATAATCTATCTTGGGAACAAAAGGTCTACAAAGAATGTGACTCAAATAATTGTAAAAAAAAGGGGGAATACAGAGCACCAAGATCAAGAATATTATTAAATAGTTATTTTTATTTTTGCCTGGATCATATCAAAGAATATAATAAATCTTGGGACTTTTATAAAGGTATGACAGTTGATCAAATTGAAAACTCTATGAGAAATGATACAGTCTGGGATAGACCTTCATGGCCGCTTAAAGGCACTTATAAAAATGTTTTTGATGAAATAAATTATGATATTGATGAATTTAATAAAGCTGAAAATAATAAAATTAATGATAAATACTTTAAAAGCAAGATGATTGATGAAACATTAACATTTGAAGATAGGGAGGCTTTAAAAGAATTACAGGTGGAAAAGCCAATTTCTCTTGAAAAAATTAAGAAAAACTACAAAAAGTTAGTGAAAATCTTTCATCCTGATGTAAATGGAAATAATAAAAAGGCAGAAGAAAAATTCAA
>MDSV01029099.1_pt1 | contig 15326 bp, 13 predicted proteins | sample 810851 | NCBI WGS metagenome assembly MDSV01 (sample SAMN05326640, study PRJNA326480) | marine metagenome | isolation source: seawater | place: Atlantic Ocean: North East | collected 2012
ACAGATGATGGAGCTGAAACAGATCTAGATTTAGGTCATTATGAAAGATTTTCTGGTATTACCGCTAAACAATCTGACAACATAACCACAGGTCAAATTTATAGCGATGTACTTAAAAAAGAAAGAAAAGGTAAATATTTAGGTAAAACAGTTCAAGTTATACCACACGTTACCGATAGAATTAAAGAATTTATTAAAAACGATATAAGGAATGAAGATTTTGTAATTTGTGAAATTGGTGGAACTGTTGGTGATATTGAAAGTCTTCCATTTATTGAAGCTATAAGACAATTTTCAAATAATATTGGAAAAGATAATACATTGTTTATTCATTTAACTCTTGTTCCTTATATGAAAGCATCAGATGAAATTAAAACTAAACCTACACAACATTCTGTTAAAGAATTAAGAAGCATTGGAATTCAACCTGATATTATAATCTGCAGATGTGAGAAGAACATACCACTTGATCAAAAAAAAAAAATATCTTTATTTTGCAATGTCAATATAAAAAATGTTATTCAAACAATAGATGTTAAAACCATATATGAGGCACCTATAAGTTTCCACAAAGAAAATTTAGACCATCAAGTTCTTGAGTATTTTAAAATTAAAACAAAAACAAAAGTCAATCTTAAACCGTGGAAAACAATTACCAATGTTGTATTAAATAATAAAAATTTTGTAAATATAGCAATCATAGGAAAGTATGTTAACTTAAAAGATGCCTATAAATCTTTGGATGAGGCCTTAGTTCATGGTGGTTTAAAAAATAATGTAAGAGTTAATTTAGTAAGAATTGAATCTGATTATCTAAATTCAAAAGAAATTAGTAAAAAATTAAAAAATGTTTCCGGAATTTTAATTCCAGGTGGTTTTGGAAAAAGAGGCACTGAGGGAAAAATCGCTGCTATTAAATATGCTAGACAAAACAATATCCCATTTCTAGGTATATGTTTTGGAATGCAAATGGCTATTATTGAATTCGCCAGAAATGTTTTAAAAATCAGACAAGCTTCATCGACAGAATTTAAAAATAATTGTATACCAGTAGTCGGTTTAATCCACGAATGGAAAAAAAAAGGAAAAACTATTAAAGGCACTTTAAAGAACTTGGGTGGCACAATGAGACTAGGTTCTTATGATGCAATTTTAAAAAATAACTCACTAATAAAAAGTATCTATAAATCTAAGTTAATTAAAGAAAGACACAGACATAGATACGAAGTAAATGTTAATTTTAAAACTAAATTTGAAAAAAACGGATTAATTTTTTCGGGAAACTCACCTGATAAAAAATTACCTGAGATAATTGAGCTAATTGATCACCCATGGTTTATTGGTGTTCAATTTCATCCAGAATTTAAATCTAGACCTTTAAGGCCACATCCATTATTCTCATCATTTATAAAAGCAGCAAAAAATCAAAAAAATGACTAATTTAACAATTAAATGTGGTAAAATAGAAATTTCAAATAATAGTAATTTTTGTTTAATTGCCGGACCTTGTCAGATGGAGTCTGAGCAGCATGCTTTAGATATGTCATCTAAAATAAAAGAAATTACTTCAAAACTCGGAGTAAATTTTATTTACAAAACCTCGTTTGATAAAGCCAATAGAACTTCGCACACAGGTAAGCGAGGTATTGGTCTAGAACAATCTTTATCAATATTTGATAAAATTAAGAAAGAGATAAAAGTACCTATACTTACAGATATTCACAATGTTGAACAATGTTCAATATTATCTAAGCATGTAGATATATTACAAATACCCGCCTTTTTATGCAGACAAACAGATTTGTTAATTGCTGCTGCTAAAACAAACAAAATTATTAATGTTAAGAAAGGTCAATTTCTGGCTCCTTGGGATATGGTGAATGTAACCAAAAAAATTTCATCATCTGGAAATAAGAATATTTTAGTTACTGAAAGAGGTGCTAGCTTTGGATACAATACTTTAGTCTCAGACATGAGGTCATTGCCTATAATGGCAAAAAATGGTTACCCGGTAATTTTTGATGCCACTCATTCTGTTCAACAACCTGGTGGTCAAGGTGAGTCGAGTGGGGGACAAAGAGAATTTGTTGAATATCTATCAAGAGCAGCAATAGCAGTTGGTGTAGCAGGAATATTTATTGAAACGCATCAGGATCCTGATAACGCTCCCTCAGATGGACCAAATATGCTAGCGTTATCAAATCTTGAAAAATTATTAGAGCAGTTAATTAAAATTGATAAAATAGTAAAAAACTAATTTGTGAGTAAAATTTCCAAGATCAAAGCAAGACAAGTATACGATAGCAGAGGAAACCCCACTATCGAGGTTGAAGCATTTTGTAAAAACATTAGTGCATCAGCTATATGTCCTTCAGGTGCATCAACAGGAACCTTTGAAGCATTTGAAAAAAGAGATTTAAAAAACAAAAAATACCTAGGCAAAAGTGTTTTATCCGCAGTAAAGTTGGTTAACACAATTGTTGCAAAAAAAATTAAAAAACTAAATGTTCATAATCAAGAAAAAATTGACCATACTTTAATAAAACTTGACGGCACAAAACAAAAAACAAGATTAGGCGCAAATTCTATTTTAGCTACCTCAATGGCCGTAAAAAAACTGTCAGCTAAAATTAAAAAAATACCTCTATATAAAACATTTATTATAAAAAATAATTTTAAATTACCTTTCCCATTAATGAATATAATTAACGGGGGAGCTCACGCTAATAATGGACTTAGAATCCAAGAATTTATGATTAGACCAGATAAAGCAAGATCATTTTCTGAGGCTATAAGAATGTGTTATATAGTAATAAATAATTTAAAAAATATTTTGAAAAAAGACGGTCATTCAACATCTGTTGGTGATGAAGGTGGTTTTGCGCCTATGATTAATAGTAATGAAAATGCACTTAAATTGATCGTTAAAGCTATTAAATCTTCTGGGTATCGAAATGGAAAAGATATATCTATATGTTTAGATGTAGCAGCGAATGAATTATTTAAAGATAACAAATACTCTATACATACAAAAAAATATGAGTCTTCTGATAATGCAATTGCTAAATATATAACTCTTATTAAAAAATATAAAATTAAATCATTTGAAGATCCTTTTTCAGAGAATGACTGGAAATCATGGAGTAAATTAATGTCTAAAGATAAATTGAATACCCAGATAGTTGGTGATGACTTGTATGTAACAAATTTAGAAAGACTTAAGTTAGGTTTTTTAAAAATTTCCTCAAATGCTATTCTTATAAAGTTGAATCAAATTGGCACTGTAACAGAAACAATTGAGGTTATAAAATTTGCTAAACTAATAGGTTTTAATACAATTATTTCACACAGATCAGGAGAGAGTGAGGATACTTTTATCGCTGATCTGGCCGTAGGAACTAATTCAAATCAGATAAAAACAGGTTCGTTGGCTAGATCCGAAAGAGTTGCTAAGTATAATCAACTAATAAGAATAGAAGAAAATCTTGGAAAAAGTGCAAAAATGAATAAAATTAGCTAGTGCTTACCAAAATAAAAAAAAACTACTTTTTATTTTTATCTACTTTTCTAATTACTTATTTTTTTTTTAACCTTTTAGATGGTGAAAGAGGGCTATTTTCATATATTAAAAAAAGAGACATTTTAGTAAATTTAACAGATCAAGAAAATATATTAAAATTAAAAATTAAGAATTTAGAATTAAAAAATTCTCTTTTACTAGATAATTTAGACTTAGATTATATAGAAGTTCTAATTAGAGAAAAATTTTTATTTGGAAAGGAAAAAGAAAAAACTTTTTTATTAAAATATGAATAATGCACCTAAAATTAGACATCCAGAAAAAGTTAACAAGCCCATTTTCCCAATTAAAAAAAAACCTAATTGGATAAAATCTAAAATAATAAATAGTGAAGAATTTTTTTTAACTAAAAAAATAGTAAATCAAAATAATCTCGTTACAGTATGTCAGGAAGCAAACTGCCCAAATATTACTGAATGTTGGAGTAAAAGACATGCAACTTTTTTAATAATGGGCAATATCTGTACTAGAGCATGTGCATTTTGTGACGTAATAACCGGCAAACCAAAATCTCTTGATATATTGGAACCTAATAAAATCGCAAATGCAGTAAAAAAACTTAATCTGAAACATGCCGTTATAACATCTGTTGATAGGGACGATCTTAAAGATGGAGGAGCAGAACATTTTAATAAGGTTATATTGAAAATAAGAAAATTAAATCCATTTACTACAATTGAAGTGTTAACGCCCGATTTTTTAAGAAAAGATGAATCTTACAAAAAAATTATAGAAGCTAAACCAGATGTTTTTAATCACAATATAGAAACTGTACCTGGTTTGTATAGGAAAGTTAGACCTGGATCTAGATATTTTGCTTCTCTTGAACTTTTAAAAAATGTAAAGCAAATTGATAAAAATATTTTTACAAAATCAGGAATAATGGTTGGTCTTGGTGAAAATAAAAATGAAATTTTACAAGTTATGGATGATTTAAGATCTGCAGACGTTGACTTTTTAACCATTGGTCAATATTTACAACCATCTGTTAAACACCATCCACTAGATAGATATTATAAACCTAAAGAATTTGAAGAGTTAGAACTTATTGCTAAATCAAAAGGTTTTTTATTAGTTTCCTCTTCGCCTTTAACCAGATCATCTTATCATGCTGATGAGGATTTCGCAAAACTTCAAAAAAATAGAATGAGGCAAACTAATGCCCAGAGCATCAGTTAAAAGATCAATAAATTGTAAAAAAGAACAATTAATTAATTTAGTTCTAGATATAGAGAAATATCCAAACTTTGTTCCTTTTTGTTTAAATGCAAAAGTTTATGAAAGAAAAAAAAAAAATGATTTATTATTAATTATTGCTGACTTAACTATAGGAAAAGGTCCTTTTAAAGATACATACAAAAGTGATGTAAAATTTAATAAAAAGGAAAATTCTATATATGTCACAAATCTTGATGGACCTTTGAAACATTTAGAGAATAAATGGAAATTTATCGAGGAAAATAATATGACTGAAGTGTCATTTGATATTGATTTTGAATTAAAAAATCATTTTTTAAATATCTTAATGACCAAATCCTTTCAATATGGACTAAATAAAATAGCTGATGCTTTTCAAAAAAGAGCGGAGGAGTTATTTAGCAAAACTTAAAATTAAATTTAAGGCCTTATTAACTGTAGATCTTTGAATTGAATTTCTATTTTTCTTTTTAAATAAGTATTTTTTAACAAGTATTTTATTTCCTTTTTTTATACCTATATAAACTAGACCCACAGGTTTTTTTTTGGTTCCACCTTTGGGTCCAGCGACTCCTGTTATTGAAACAGAAATGTCAGTTTTACTAATTTTATTTAAATTTTTAACCATGGATAAACAGGTTTCGTAACTGACCGCACCATACATAACAATTACTTTTTTAGGAACCCTAAGGATACTGATTTTTGACTGATTTGAATAAGTAACTAGTCCAAGAGTAAAAATTTTTGAAGAACCATTAATTGAAGTAATAGAGCTCGAGAGTAAGCCACCTGTACAAGATTCTGCAAAAGATAATTTCAATTTTTTTTTTCCTAATAAATAAACTAATTCTTTAGAAATTTTTTTCATGAATTAATAACCATATATAAAACGAGAACAGCCACAACGTACAAACCGGCACATACATCATCCATAACTACCCCAAAACTATTTTTAAAATTTTTATCATAGTAGCTAACAGGATACGGTTTTGTGATGTCAAAAATTCTAAATAAAATAAACATTATAAAATAAAACATTAATACTTGACTAATTTCATTTGAATCTTGGTGTGCAATTTCGTAAAGACATATTGGTAATGATTGTCCTATAAATTCATCAATTACTATTTCCTTTGGATCTTTATTTTTTAATTTTTTTGTAAAAATGTTTATAGAATAAAGAGAAATAAAAAAAATAATAATAACACCAAATAAAACATAATTTGGTGAAAAATTTAATATATGAAATATAAAAAATAAAAAAAGAGTTGTTGCAAGAGATGCGTAACTCCCTGGAATTTTTTTTAACTTTCCAATACCAAACAAAGTAACGAATAAGAAATTAATTTTTTCAATCATATTTATTTACAGAGGCAATCACTTCACAAGCTATGGCTTTTTCCTTACCTATAAGGCCTAGTTTTTCTGTTGTTTTTCCTTTAATATTAATTTGATCAATTTTAATTCTACAAATTTTTGCAATAGTTTTTCTCATTTCATTTTTATATTTTTTAATTTTAGGTGTTTGGGTAATTATATTTACATCTATATTATTAACAAAAAAATTTTTGAGTTTAATATCTTCTACAACTTTTTTTAAAAGTATTGTTGATCTTATATTTTTATATTTTTTATTTGTATCAGGAAATATTTGACCAATATCACCTTTTTTGCATGCACCTAGTATTGCATCTGTTATTGCATGCAATACTGGATCTCCATCTGAATGACCAACAGTACCAATTTTTGATTTAATTTTTAAGCCTCCAAGATATAGTTTTTTATTAGGCTCCAATCTATGAATATCAAAACCAATTCCATAAAATAGCTTTATTTTGTTTTCTTTAAGATCATCATAACTAGTAATTTTAATGTTTTTAATTTCACCATTTACTATTTTACATTTTAAATTCTTAGTAATAAATAAAGATATATCATCAGTAATGATTCTATTATTTTCCTTATGTAATTTAAATAAATTTTTAAATTTGAAAGCTTGAGGTGTTTGCGTAATAAATAAACCATTTCTGTCTATATTTTTCAATTTTCTTCCATTTTTAATTTTGACAGAACTATTAATTTTTATACCAGGTGCAACTGCAATGTTATTTTTAAGACTATTACTTATTCTCTTAAGCAGCTTTAATGAAAAAAAAGGTCTTGCTGCATCATGAATAAAAACGTGTTTGGGATTGAATTGTTTTAAATATTTTAGTGCATTTAATGACGATTCTTGTCTGCTATTTCCACCGGTCACTAATTTTATATTATTTTTGTTTATACTGTTAATATATCTCGAGTGTGATCTGTTTATAACGACTATGATTTTTTTAAATAAGCCGGATTTTAAAGCTTTATCTATTGAGTGTTGCAATACAGGTTTACCATATGTATATAAATATTGTTTAGGTTTTCTTGATTTAAATCTAGAACCTTTTCCTGCTGATAATATGACAAAATATTTACTCATTAGTTTTTTACAAAAAAATTATTATAATATTAATTTATGCTAACATTCTTAAAAAGAAACAAATTTTTGGTAATGATATTTTTTATTACTTTAATTACCACCTTTATAACATTTTTAACATTTATTAATAAAAGTTTTATATCTCTTAACGATAATAATTTAACATTACTGCTTAGTATAAACATAATCTTACTGGTAGGTTTTTTTGTTTATATATTTATAGAGATTAAATCCTCATTAAGAAACAATATAAATGTAAGGGGATCAATAGCAAACAGAAAATATATAGTATTTTTTTCTCTCTTTACCTTAATACCTTCAATACTTATTTCGGTTTTTTCACTATTTTTATTTTCTTTTGCATTAGAAAAATATTTTGATAATAAAATTACAACTGCAGTAAATAATTCTTATGATTTAGCGAATATCTATGTAAACGAAAAAAGAAATAAAATTGAGTCTGATATTATTATAGTTTCATACGATCTTAATAAAAATATCGATATATTAAAGGAAAAAGAAAAAATACAAAAATTTTTAGATACACAAAGATTAATAAGGAGTCTTGACCAAATACATTTATTAGATTCAAATAAAAAAATTTTATATTCTTCATCAAGCACACCATATCAACCTATCGAGGATAAGGCTTTTAAAATGGTTATGGATGATTATAGACCTTTAAAAATTATAAACGCATATGAAAATAAATCTGCAGCAGTAATTAAAATACAAAATCAAGATGATTTATATCTTTACGTTGTTAAATTTCTTGATAAAAGGGTTTCAAATTATTTAAAAGAGTCAGAAGAAGCATTAAACTTTTATTACACTGTAGAGAATCAAAATTTTGGTATTAAGGTTTCATTTGCTGTAATTTATATTTTAATTGTAAGTCTTTTATTATTTTTAGCTATTATTATAGCTGTAAGATTTTCATCTCGTTTCTTTGTTTCAATTAATAATTTAATTTCGGCATCAAAAAAAATTGGTCAAGGAAATCTCGACATACAAGTTCCAGAATTAAAAGCTGATAGAGAAATGGAAATTTTAAATAGAAATTTTAACTCAATGATAGACCAATTAAAAAATCAACAAGAAAAACTACTTATTACAGAAAGACATGAGGCTTGGGAAAGTATAGCAAGGAAACTTGCTCATGAAATAAAAAATCCTCTAACACCAATTCAATTAACTATTGATAATCTTAAATCAAAATACTTGAAATATATAGAAAAGGAAAAAAAAGATAGTTACGACAACAATTTAAAAACTATTTTAAAACAAATAAAACAGATTGAAAATTTAGTTAATGAATTTTCTGATTTTGCAAGAATGCCAAAACCCTTATTTCAAAAACACAATATTTTAGAAATAATCAATAACAACATTGAATTATTGAAAAATATAAATTCGTCTATAAAAATTAATTTTGAAACAAATTTCAAAGAACTAAATATTTATTGTGATTATGAACAATTAAACAGAGTATTCTTTAATCTTATTAAAAATTCAATAGAAAGTATTTTAGAAAAAGCCCAAAAATCAAGCATAATTAATAAAAATATTAATATAGAAATTTCAATAAGAAGAGAATATATAGTAATCAACTTGATTGATACTGGAATAGGTTTTAATAAAGAAAAAATTAAACATTTAACAAAACCTTATTTTACAACTAAAGAAAAGGGAACTGGACTAGGATTATCAATAGTTAATAAAATTATAAATGATCATAATGGATCAGTAAAATTTACAAATATAGATAATGGTGCAAAAGTTCAATTAATATTACCAATTAACAAAACTTAAATATCAAATGTCGTTTGAAATACTTATTATAGATGATAACCCGGATATAAGATTTCTCCTTGAAGAAATTATTAAAGAGGAAGGTTACTCAACAAGATCTGCTGCAAATTATAGCCAAGCTCTAACCGAAATAGATAAAAAAATTCCTGATCTGGCCATAATAGACGTAAAATTGGATAAAGGCGATAATGATGGAATTGAATTATTAAATCATATTAAAACAAAGAATAAAGATATTCCAGTTATAATGATTTCAGGACATGCCAACATAGAAATGGCAGTCAATTCTTTGAAAGCAGGCGCATATGAGTTTCTCCAAAAACCCTTTGAAAGAGAGAGATTGATAAACTTTATTAAAAGAGGGATAGAAAATATAGAACTTAAAAATGAAAATAAAAATTTGCAATCTAAACTGTTTCATACCTACGAGCTGATTGGAGAAAGTAATAATATAAATTCTATTAGAAACTTAATAAACAAAGTTGCTTTAACAGAAAGTAGAGTTTTTATTAATGGACCAACTGGATCTGGTAAGGAACTAATAGCTAGAAAAATTCATAAAAAATCAAACAGAAGTAAACTTCCTTTTATAATAATTAACGGTGCTTTGTTAGATAATAAAAAATATGAATTAGAATTATTTGGTGAAGAAAACTCAGATGGTTCAATTTCATATGGTGCTTTAGAAAAAGCTTCTGGTGGATCGCTATTAATTGATGAAGTTTCAGAAATACCTTTAGAAACACAATCAAAAATTTTACGTGTAATAATTGATCAAAAATTCAAAAGAATTAATGGAAATCATGATATTAAAGTTGATGTAAGATTAATATGCTCATCAAGTAAAGATATGAAAAATGAAATATTATCAGGCAGCTTTAGAGAAGATTTATTTCATAGATTAAATGTTTTTAATATAGATATACAACCATTAGCCACTAGAATTGAGGATATACCATTGCTTACTAATTATTTCGTAGATAATGTTTGTAAAAATTACAATATAAATTTATTTGAGATAAAAGATAAAAATTATCTTCTTAACTACAATTGGCCGGGCAACGTAAGAGAGTTAAGAAATTTAGTTGAAAGAGTAGCTATATTGTCTAGAGGAACAGATCAATCTAATATTACACAAATCATTAAAGAGTCTTTAAGTAGTCAGCCAACTGAAAAAATAAATATTACAGAAACATTCTCTGTCCCACTTAGAGAAGCAAGAGAAACATTTGAAAAAGAATATTTGGTAAATCAACTTAAAAGACACGGTGGAAATATATCAAAAACTGCAAAATTTGTTGGAATGGAAAGAACGGCACTTTACAGAAAATTAAAATTATTAGGAGTAAAAGACCTAAATTAAATGAACATTATAATTTGTGGCGCAGGCAGAGTTGGATTTACTATTGCTAAGATTTTAACAGAGCAAGATCATTCAATTACTGTAATTGATCAATCTAGCGAAGATATTCAAAAGATTAACGATCAATTAGACGTTAAAGCCATAGTTGGTAAAGCAACATGGCCAAGTGTACTAGAAAAAGCAAATACTTCAGAAGCAGATTTACTTATAGCTGTAACCAGAAATGATGAAATCAATATGTTAATTTGTCAAATTGCACATTCAATATTTAATGTCCCAAAAAAAATTGCAAGAATTAGATCTCAAGATTATTTAAATGAAAAATACTCTCAATTATATAGTAAGGAAAATTTACCAATTGATTTTATTATTTCTCCTGAGATTGAAATAGCTAGATCAATTCAAAGAAAACTTGAGGCACCCGGCGCTCTTGACAATGTTATATTTGCTGAAAACAAAATAAGGTTATTAGAAATTCTTATTAATAAAGACTGCCCAATATCAAATATTAAATTAAATCAATTAACTTCTAATTTCCCTAAACTCAATGCTAATATATTGGGAGTCATTAGAAATGAAAAATTTATTATTTTAAAAAAAAATGATTCAATGAAAATAAGTGACAAAGCTTATGTTGTTATAAACTCATCACAAATGAAAGACACTTTAAAAGCATTTGGACATGATGAAAAAATAGCAAATAAAATTCTTATAATTGGCGGTGGAAATATTGGTTTTAATCTTGCAAAAAATATCGAAAGTTCTTTCGACTCAGCTAGAATTAAAATTATAGAGAAAAACAAGGAAAGATCAGAATATATAGCAAATGAATTGAATAATTCAATTGTTATAAATGGTAATGGTTTAGATGAAGATGTTTTGACTGAAGCAAATATTGATGAAGTTGAAACTGTTCTAGCTTTAACAAATGATGATGAAGACAATTTGATGATAAGCGTTATTGTAGAAAAAGTTTCAAAAGATAAAAGAACAATGGCCTTAATTAACAAACCTAATTATTCTATACTTCAATCTTCTCTTAAAATTGATGATTTGATTGATCCAAGAATGACAACTGTTTCAACAATACTTAAACATGTTCATAAAGGTACAATAGAAACAGCTTATTCAATTTTAAATGGTGAGTACGAAGTTATTGAGGCTGAAATAATAGAAACCTCAGAACTTATTAATAAAGAACTTAAAAATTCAAATTTACCAGAGGAAGTTAGAATAGGGGCAATTCTAAGAGATAAAGATGTCATAATTCCAAGATCGGACTTTGTTTTCAAAAAAAAAGATATTGTTGTTTTTCTTTCAAAAAGAGATCATTTACCGGTAATTGAAAATATGTTTAGAATTAGTTCTATCTAATTTAAATGTCAAAATTTAATTTTATTTATCTAGCAAGCTTTTTTTTATTAACATCTTTAATATCTTTCTTTAGTATTATTTATTGCTATTACTTTGATATTTATTTTAGTTTAAATGGTTTTGTTTACTCACTAATTTCATCATTATTAATTTCAGTATTTTTATTGTTACAAAAAAAAAAAGAAATAAAAATTAATATTTATCAAAAAATTTTAACAGTTATTCTGGGTTATATTTTTATTCCATTGATATTGTCTATTCCTTATTATTTCGGTATTTATAATATTACTTTTATAAATAGTTATTTTGAAAGCGTGTCGGGATTTACGTCAACTGGATTTACTATTTTTGACAATATAAGACACTTAGATCAAAGCTTGATATTATGGAGATCTTCTACTCAGTGGATTGGTGGTATATATTTTCTATTTTCAATAATTCTCTTAATTGATGTCTTTGATAATAATTTAAAAAAATCTTTAACAAATTTTTTGTCTTTTGATACCTACGAAACTTTCAAGCAATCAATTAAGGTTTTAATATTATATTTATCCTTAACTTTTTTTACTTTTTTTGTTTTAAAGATTATTAATATAAGAACCTTCGATGCTTTGAACTTATCACTTACGTTAATTTCATCTGGGGGTTTTTTACCAGTAAATAATTTGGAATTAATAATAAATAGTGATTTTAAAAGAGTGATTTTTTCACTAATTATGCTGATGTCTTTTTTTAGTATTTTTCTTTCTTACAATTTAATTTTTTTTAAAAAGAAAAATTTAGGATTTTTTTCTGAGGATTTTAATTTATTAATATATATTCTTATTCTAATAATTGGTTTTTTAATATTTTACAGATTCGATAATAATTTTTCTTACATATTATTCTCATTATCCAGTAGTGTTTCTAATATTGGATTTTCTTTTGACAAAATTCCTGAAAATATTAATTTTATTTTTTTATTATTAGTAATAATTGGTGGTTCTTTTTTTTCAACAAGCTCTGGTTTAAGATTTATAAAAATATACACTTTGATTAAATTTTCTTTGAATGAGCTTTTGTCTCATTCTAAGCCAAAACATATATTCAAAAATAAAACTTTTTTTTTAGATAGTGCTGTTTCAAAAAACGATATTGAAAAATATTTTTTATCTATTTTAATTTTTATCCTTTCGATGTTTACTATTTCCTTTTTTCTGACTATAGGTGGTTTTGGTTTTGAAGAGTCTTTTAAACTTGGAATTTTGACTATTATGAATACAGTTAATTCTTCTATGTATGGTCTTAATGATTTTAACTTTAATTTTATTACGAATTACTCTAAAGTTATAATAATTATTTTTATGATTATAGGCAGGGTTGAATTTCTAACATTATTAATTTTAATCAAAAAATTTCTTTTAAAAAATTGAATAAATACTATAACCTAATTTTATGCGCCCTTAGCTCAGCTGGATAGAGCAACGGTTTTCTAAACCGTGGGTCGGAGGTTCGAATCCTTCAGGGCGCGCCAACTTGCTTTTTTATGTAACCTAGTCTCTTTAAATCTTCATCAAATTCTTTGTTTATTGTTTCGTGCATGTTTTTAGGCACAGTTTTTTTCCATTTGTTTTCAAATCCCATATTGAAAAATGTTTTTATCTTTCCGTCATTATCTAAAACCGATTCATCAAAACCTTTTTCTATTTCCATTTTTTTTAACTGATTAAATTCTGTTAATTTAACAACATCATAAACTTTATTTTCATTAATTTGTTTCTCAAATTTAGCAATTTTATTAATAAATTGAATTAGTTTTAAAAAAGTTTCATTAGGTGATTTTTCAAGATCCTCATATTTAATAATAATTTTGTTAAATTTATTTTCGTACCACGATCTATAATGATCTGCCCAACTGCCTATAAATTGAAAATCAGAAAAGTTTTTTGATTTGTATAAATAATTTCTTTTTTTTTGCATAAATTTCAAAGAATTTTCATAGTTTAAATCGTAGTGATTTTTAATTGAAGTAAGAACATTCCTTGGATCTCTTACTATGTAAATTACTCCCAAGGTACTATCTTTATTAGCGAAATCATGACCGTTAACTGATACGAGCGCATTATGAGTTTTTAAAAAAGTAATACTCTTCTTATTGATTAATTTATCTTGAGACGATTTCCAATGCTGACAAATTTCGCCAGGTTTTGATATTTTCTCCTTAATAAATTGTCCTGTGGGATATTGTGGAATGTTTTTTAGCAAATTAAAATCAAATTTATTATTTTTTGAAAAATAATAAGTAGATAAAAATGATCTAACCCACGTGTTACCACTTTTTGGGTATGATGCTATCCAAATTATCATATATTAATATATAGCCAAATTTTAAGTTATTTTAACCTAATTATGCTACATTTTACGCATTTTTTTATTATTGATGCTTAAATCAGTTTCTGCTTTACTCTTCAAGTTTAAATTTAAATTTAAACGAATTGTATACAATAAAATAAATAACAAGAGGAAGATATGTTTAAAAATATAAATAAAATCTTTGCATTTGTTTTACTTGGTTTGATGGCATTCGTATATTCATGCGATCAAATGGGTGGACAGCAAGGCAAAGGTGAGTCTAAAACATTGAAAGCTACTCAGAAAAAAGGTTTCGTAAGATGTGGTGTATCTCAGGGACTTCCAGGATTTTCTAATGCTGACGCATCAGGAAATTGGACTGGTGTAGATGTTGATGTTTGTAGAGCAGTAGCTGCTGCAGTATTAGGTGATGCAAGTAAAGTTAAGTATACACCATTAAGTGCTAAAGAGAGATTTACTGCTTTAACATCTGGAGAAATAGATGTTCTTTCAAGAAATACTACTTGGACATTATCAAGAGATGCTGACATAGGTTTGACTTTCGTTGGTGTAAATTTTTATGATGGTCAAGGTTTCATGGTAAGAAAAAATTCTGGAATTACATCTGTAAATGATTTCAAAGATGGTATTTCAGCATGTACTAACATTGGAACTACTACAGAGCTTAATATGAGAGATTTCTTTAATTCTAGGAATATTTCATATGAACCTGTTGCTTTTGAAAAAGCTGATGAGGTTGTAGCGGCTTACGATGCTGGTAGATGTGATACTTACACTACTGATAAATCAGGTCTTGCAGCACAAAGAACAAAAATGAAAGATCCAAATGAACATATGGTTTTACCAGAAACAATATCTAAAGAACCTTTAGGTCCTGTTGTGCGTCAAGGTGATTCTGTTTGGGAAGATATAGTAAGATGGTCTTTAAATGCAATGATCGAAGCTGAAGAATATGGAATAACATCTGCAAACGCAGATTCTATGAAAGATTCTGACAATCCAGCAATTAAAAGACTTGTTGGTGCTGAGGGTGAGCTAGGTGCAGCTTTTGGACTTGATAATGAATGGAGTTTAAGAATTATCAAACAAGTTGGTAATTATGGTGAAAGTTATAAGAGAAATATAGCTGATCCTGGTATTTTACCAGATAGAGGTCCTAATGAGTTATGGACTAAAGG
>MDSV01066280.1_pt1 | contig 15322 bp, 13 predicted proteins | sample 810851 | NCBI WGS metagenome assembly MDSV01 (sample SAMN05326640, study PRJNA326480) | marine metagenome | isolation source: seawater | place: Atlantic Ocean: North East | collected 2012
ATTATGTGGACCTGTATTTTTAAAAAAAGGATTTTTCATTAATAAGTTTAATATCAAAACTTATTTAAAAAGCTTATCAAGTTTTATTGCTGATTATTTCCTATCTACAATAGTAGCAGACCATTGAGCATCCGCCATTCTTTTTCCTTCTACAAATGCCTCTCCTTTATATTTCCAAACTTTACCGTGGGATCTTATAGCTTCAATATTTAATTCTAGTCTACAGTCAGGTATTACAGGACTTCTAAATCGGGCTTTTTCAACACTCATTAAAAATACAAGTTTATTTTCATATTCGGATTTTTCTATACCTGCAGCTGTTAATGCTGCAGCAGCTTGTCCAAAAGCTTCAACTATTAAAACACCTGGCATAACTGGTTGACCAGGAAAATGTCCCTGTACAAAGAAACTATCTTTTTTTACATTTACAATTGCCGTAGCAGAAAATAATTTTTTAATATTTATTAACTCATCAATTAACAGCATTGGTTCTCTATGAGGCAATAGTGATATTATATCTTGTTTTGTTAAACTGGTATTCATTAATCTATTTTAATTTCTTTTATTTTTTCATTTAGCAACTTTAATATAATCTCAGTAATCTCCAAATCAGATCTTGCTATTAAAATACTATCTTTTGGTAAGATTATATCAATCAAATTTTTTTTGGCATAGTCTTCAATAAGGGGATTTATGTTTTTAATTAAAATAGAAGTAGATTTACTTTTTATCATATTAATTTTATTTCTTGATTCATTTTGATTATCTCTAAAATCTTTAATTTTTTTTTTAAAATTAGAAACTTTTTTATTAAACTCATCTGATGATAATATATTTTTTTGTGATAATATTTCTTTTTCTTCTTTTGCTAACTCAGACTCAGTATTTTTAAAAATTTCTAAATCAGTTTTGTATTTATTTTCAATTTTTTTTGTAATTAATTTTCCTGCAATAGATTCATTTAATAATTTATCAATATCAATATATGCAATTTTTTCTTTAGCATATCCTACATTTTGTAGTTGAATTAAGATCAAAAAAAATAAAATTTTGATATATTTAAAAATCATTAAAATGTTGTGCCAATATCAAATCTAAAGGTTTCAGTTACATCTGTATCAGCTTTTGTTATGGGTTGAGACAAAGAAAAAGATAGTGGACCAATTGGAGTATACCAGTCAACAGATAAACCAGTTGAGGATCTAATTTTACTATTATCTAAGCTAGAATTATAATCTACACCCCAAACATTGCCCGCATCATAAAATAATTTAAAATCAATATTTTCTAAATCTTTTAAAAACTCTGGAAGTGTAGTAGATACATTTAATGAGGATAGATAATTACCTCCAATGAAATCTGTACCATCTTTAGGACCAACCCTTCCTGACTCAAATCCTCTAAGGTTACGTGAGGATAAATATAATCTTTTTGAAAGACGAATATCTTCATCATTTACAGAGTTTACTGCTTTTGCTTGAAATTTTAAAGCAAACACCATTTCTTCTGTAATTGAATGATAATTTGTAAAAGTAAAAGAATTTGATAGTGCACCATCATCTGTTATCAACGGTAAGGATTGATAAAAACTAGTTTTATACCCCTCTGAAGGTTGATAATTTTGATTTAATTTATTCAAAGTAAATTGATATTTTAAATCAGTTTCGAAATAATCTCCTGCATTTTTCTTTTGAGATGCTGAAGCTTTACTGCCCGTTTCTAACTTTTCTTGAAAAACTGAAAGTGCTGGGGAAAAATAAATATCTTCAAATTGTTCGTAAGAAGTACCAAAACTAAAGCCTGTTTTTCTATTTTTGTAACCAAATTTACTCAATACATCTCTTGTATTATTTTCAACTGAAGTTACTAAATCTTTTTCAGAGTTTTTATAATTTGGATCAGTTCTCTTTATTTTTAAATTCAGACCGTCATCTCTTAATGTAAATGAAGTATCTAATTTAATTCCTTTACCGAGATAATTTTTTTCTTTAATACCACCAGTAATAGATGTGCCACTAGATCCAGTACCGGCACCAGCCATTATTTCACCAGTTGGCATCTCTTCAACTGTTAAATTAATAATTTTTTTATTGTCAATATCAATTACCTCTTTATTCACATTTTTAAATATCCCAGTAGATTTTATTGAATTTATAGTTTTAGTTAATAAAATTTCATTGTAAGGATCACCTTCATCTATTAAAAATTTATTTCTAATTACTTTTTCACGAGTAACATAATTACCTAAAACATTAATTCTACTAATAAAAGATTTATCAGAGTCTTCAAAATAAATTTTTAGATTAATTTTATTACCTAATATTGTTTCATTGAATGAAGCTGTAAGAAATTTGTATTCCTCAGATAATATTAATTGGTCAATTTTTTTAAGAATCCTTTCAATAAAATTCAAGGAATAATGCTCACCATTAGCTTCTGAGAGAACTTTGTTAATTTTATCAAAATTTTGTTTATCAAAATCATCGGGTATATCTAAAGAAACTTCATCAAAATAATACTTTGTACCAGCATTAATGTTAAAAGTTAGTTCAAAATCTGTTTCATTTATTAATTTTGCTGATGAGCTTTCAATAGAAACGTTATAATAACCTTTATTTTTATAAAAATTTCTTAATAAGTTTTCATCTAAAAGAATTCTATTAATATCTAAAAACTTTGATTTAGAGATAAACTTCCAAAATCTACTTTCTTCTGATGCAATAATTCTCTTTAGTTTTCCATCTTTAAAAACCTTGTTACCTATAAACTTAATCTTTTTTATATAGGCTTTTTCTCCTAAACTAATATTGTAAATTATGTCTACAGTATTGTTATCGTTTTCTACAATACTAGAATCAATTTTAGCAAAATAATATCCGGAACCCTTCAAAACATTTAGTATTATAGACTCATCATTTTTTACATAGCTTTTTATATATGATGTTCTTTTTTTAAGTTGTATTTGTTCGCTTAAAAACTCTAAAATATCCTTATTTTTAATTCCTTCAAACCTTACATTCTGCACAAGTGAATTTTCAATTAGATTAATTATTAATTCATTATTTTCTATTTTTACACTTACATCCTCAAAGAAGTTGGTTTCGTATAATTTTTTTAATAAAATATTTAAATCATTTTCATTAACATTTTTATTTTTTAATTTGTTCGCACCTGAAAAAAGAATAATTGTTTCAGTGGTAATTCTTTTGTTTCCAAATATTTTGATTTCAGTAAAAATTTCAGATAATGCATTAACAGTAAATAAAAAAAATAATAAGAAAAAATAAGAAATAATTTTCATGTTATTTTTCATTTTATACATAGTTTTATTGTTTTCAATCTTACTTGCTCGCTAAGATTTAATATTTGCTGCACATTAGATGGTTTTTGGTATTTATATGCTTTAAATTCTTTAAAATTTAATATTTTATTTAAATTTTCAACTATTTCAGTAAATTTTATTTTCTTTTTAATAAATAAATCAACAAGACAATCATTGGCACTTATTAGGATTGTTTCATACAAAGATGTTTTATTTCCAACAAAATCGATAAGTTTTAATGATGGGAATTTTTTATAAGATGGCTTTGACAAGGACAAATTATTTAACACTTTATAGTTAATAGCTTTGGTATTAATTTTTTTAGCATATGGAAAATAAATTGAATTAAATATTGGTATTTTCATACTTGTATCATGGGCAGTAATATTTATTAATCCATTATTAAATTTAATAATTGAATGCACATATGATTTAGGGTGAATTAGTATATCTAGTTTATCTTTGTCTAGATTAAAAACTCTCATAGCCTCAATAAATTCAAAAACTTTATTCATTAGCGTTGCAGAATCTATTGAAATTTTTTTTCCCATTTTCCAATTAGGATGGTTTAAAGCATTTTTAATAGTTGCTTTTTTTAAAAATTTATTATTTTTTTTTAAAAAAGGACCTCCTGAGGCTGTAAGTATAACTTGATTAATGGAATTTTGATTAATTTTATTTATATTTGACCAAATTGAAAAGTGCTCTGAGTCAACAGGAATAAATTTGGTTTTACATCTAATTAGTTCATTATTAATTAGATTCCAACCACATATTATTGACTCTTTGTTAGCTATCGCTATGTTTTTGGTAAATTTTATAACATTTATAGTTGGTTTCAAGCCATCTAAACCAGAAATTGCACACATTGTGTAATCTATTTTTTTTTTAAGAATCTTATTAATATCATCAAAATTATTAAATATTTTAGTACTACTTTTTTTAAATTTTTTTTTTAGTTTTAAATATTTTTGTTCATTACTTACTAAAATATTTTTTACTTTTATTGCTTTTGTTTGTTTTACAATTTCATTTATATTTTTATTGGTAGAGAGTAATACAATATCAAAATCTTTCTTATTTTCTTTTATAATATTGAAAGTTGTTTTCCCAATAGAACCAGTAGAACCAAGTATAGCAATTTTTTTTTTCATTTATAAAAACCAGAAATAAAAATTATATATGAAAAAGGGAATGCAAAAATCATTCCATCTATTCTATCAAGTAAACCACCGTGACCAGGAATTATCTTTCCTGTATCTTTAATATTAGATAATCTTTTGAAGTATGAAATTGTTATATCACCAAGTTGACTAATTGTAGAAATTAATATTACCATTATGAAAAACTTTAGTGAATATTCAGTATTAAGTACAATGTATAAGGATGAATAACTAAGAAAAAAACTAATAGTTATTATTGATAAAAAATAACTTCCCAACAAGCCGGAATAGGTTTTTTGGGGGCTTATTTTTGTTAATTTTGGCCCTTTAAAGGTTTTTCCAAATACGTATCCACCTATATCCGTTGAAATACATATAATAATTACAAATAAAAATAATAGACCATACTCATCAATGTTTCTTGTAAGATAAGCTGAATAAAAGGACAGAGTTAGGAATAAATAACCAAAAAAATGGTAACTTTTTTTTTTGGACATCATATACCATTCATAAAATGAAACTAATAAGCAAATTATTAGAAAGAAATTAATTAAGAAAGAACCTTTAATTAAGAAAAAAAAACATAATGGTATTAATATCAGTGAACTTAACACCCTTTTTTGAAATTCATTAATCATTAAATATTTCCATAATTTCTTTTTATAATTTTAAATTTTTTCAAAATTTTATTGTAGTCATTTGTATTAAAATCAGGCCATAACTTTGTTTCAAAGAAAATTTCTGTGTAGGCAAGTTGCCATAACAAAAAATTACTTAGACGTTTAGTATCGCCTGTTCTTATTAAAATATCAGGATCAGGGATTTTTTTTGTATATAAATTTTTCTCTAAATTTTTTTCAGTTATACTAAGCCTATTTTTTTTTAATTTTTTAAAAGCATAAATTAACTCAGATTTAGAACCATAATTTAACGCAAGATTAACCTGCAGATTTATATTATTTTTTGTAATTTCTTCTGTTTTGATCAGTTTTTTTTTTAGCTTTGAATTAAATATATTAATATTTCCAATAATTTTTAGTCTAATATTGTTTTTATTAAATTCATTTATTTTTTGATCGATAAAACTATTTAGTAATTTAAACAAAAATTTTATTTCATTTTGAGGCCTTTTCCAATTTTCTGTTGAAAAAGCATATAAAGTTAAATATTTAATTTTATTTTTAATTGATGAGGTGATTATTTTTTCTACTGTAATTAAACCAGCTCTATGTCCTGCATTTCTAGAATTTTTATTTTTAATGCCCCATCTTCCATTGCCATCCATAATAATAGCAACATGTTGAATTGGATTCATATTTTCATTATTTCGTTTTCTTTTGTACTTACTTTATCATCAACTTTTTTAATATTCTGATCTGTCACTTCTTGAATTATTTTCTCAAATTTATTTTCATCATCTTCACTTATATCTTTTGACTTAAGAAGTTTTTTTAATTCATCGTTTGCCTCACGTCTTATATTTCGAATTGAAATTTTACACTTTTCACCCATAGATTTAATGAGTTTTTTCATTTCATTCCTTCTTTCCTCGCTAAGATCCGGTATTGGCAATCGAATTAACTGACCATCAATTTGAGGGTTTAGACCTAGTTCAGACTTTCTAATAGATGAATCTATTATTGAGACATTGTTTAGGTCCCAAACTTGAATATTTATCATTCTAGGTTCAGGTGTTGTAATACTTGCAAGTTGATTAATGGGCATTTTTTGACCATAAACATCAACTTTTACTAAGTCCAACATATTAGCATTCGCCCTACCAGTTCTTAAGGATGATAATTCTTTTGAAAAAACTTCTAATGTTTTTGACATTTTTTGATTGTAGTTGTTTTCGTTAAACATTATTCACCAATTTTATATCTACAAAAATCAACAACATTTAGATTATCAACTTTTAATTCGTTTATAATATCTTTGACTTTCTTTTTTGGATCCATAACCCAGTCTTGAGTCATGAGACTTGCTTCTTCTTTAAATTTATTAATTTTTCCAATGCTAATTTTTTTAATAATTTCATCAGGTTTTCCTGAGTTTTTGAGTTCTTCGTTTATTAATTCATTTTCTTTTTCAATAATTTTAACGTCAATTTTTTCTGGACTAATTGCAAGAGGATTTGAAGCTGCAATATGCATCGAAAGTTGCTTTCCAAATATATTAACTTTTTCATTTTCTTCATTTAAATTTAAAGACACAATTACTGCAAGTTTCGACAAATTGTCTTTAACAACGGTATGTAAATAAAAATAATTTTTTGAGTTATCATTTTTTAAAGTTTTAGATCTACCTAATGTTATTTTTTCACCAATTTTAGCAATCATGGTAACTAAGTTTTCTTCAACAGAGTTACTATTTTGCATTTTACTTTTTTTGAGTTTTTCTATATCTGAGTCTACTAAATTATTTAAATCACCAAGTTCTTTTGCAAATTTTATAAAATTTTCGTTTTTAGCAACAAAATCAGTTTCACAATTTAATTCCAAAACAGATGTTTTGCTTTCATCACCAGATACTACCATAACACCTTCTTTGGCATCTCTTGACATTTTCTTTGATGCTTTTGCAACACCTTTAATTCTAAGGATTTCAATGGCTTTATCTATATCACCACTAGATTCTTTCAGTGCAGAACTACAATCTTTAAATCCTGCTCCTGTAGACTGTCTTAAATTTTTAATTTTTTCCAGATCACTCATTGCTAATGAATTAATTGATAGATTTTTTGCTTGAGTCTTGATTGTCTTTAGTTTGTATTTTTTGTTCTAAATTATTTTCTTTGGACTTCGGTTCAGATGTAGGTGAGTCTTTTTTTGCATTATCAATAGTTTGCTTAATTAAATTACAATACAGATCTATAGATCTTCTTGCATCATCATTTCCTGGTATTGGAAAATTTATACCTTCTGGATTTGAATTTGTATCTAGAATAGCAATTATAGGTATACTTAATTTCATTGACTCTTTAATAGCTAATGACTCGTAATTAGTGTCAATTACGAATACTAGGTCTGGGATTTTTTTCATTTCCATTATCCCTCCCAATGATCTTTGAAGTTTGTCTCTTAAAACGCTCATTTTTAAAAGTTCTTTTTTTGTGAAGCCTCTATTTTCTGAGGATAAATCTTGCTCAATTTTTTGTAATTTTTTGATTGAATTAGAAATAGTCCCCCAGTTAGTTAACATTCCACCTAACCATCTATGATTAACATAGTACTGACCTGTTGATTTTGCTAATTCAGCTATTGCTTCAGAAGCTTGTTTTTTTGTAGAAATAAAAAGAATTTTACCACCATCAACTATTGTAGAATAAACTTTTTCCATTGCAACATTGGTTAGTTCTAATGTTTGTGTGAGATCTATAATATGAATTGAATCCCTTTTTCCAAAGATGTATCTTTTCATTTTTGGGTTCCATCTCAAAGTTTTGTGCCCTAAATGGACTCCAGCTTCTAATAATTGTTGAATAGTTAAATTTGGTATCTTCATATTTATTCCCGGTTATGCCACCACAATTATTTCCACTTAAGGACCGGAGGTATAAAACCACAAATTGTGTGCGTGTTAATATTTGTGCTATTTACAAATATATTTTTAAAATAACAAGCTTTTTTTTCTATATTTAATTAATATTTGTTGAAATATTGTCATTTTTTAAATTGATAAGGGATTTTCTGCTAATTTTTCTTTTATTTTTTAAACTAAATATATATTTTTGATGTAGATCATGGAACATGATTTTAACATTTGAATTTCCATTATCTTTTAAAATTTCACTAATTTTCTTTAGTTGCGATAATTTTTGAATTGTAAATTCTATATTTTTAATTGGCTCATCTAACAAATTATTCATAGAAACTATTTTCAAAACATTGACTCTTTTAAATCTATTTAAATCCTCACTTATGTTTTTTTTTAAAGAAAGCAATACCGAACTGCCTTCTTTAATAATATCTCTATTTGTTTCTAATAGATCTGAAAAAATAAATAATTCAAAAACACCTGATAAATCAGTTAGTTTAATAATTGCATAAGAATTTCCTTTGCTGGTTTTTTTTTCTTGAACTTTTAATATTGTAGATGCTATATTGCTTTGATTTTTACTATTATCATTAATAAAATCAGAATAATTAACTATACTATAAACTTCAAAAAATTCTTTAAATTGATTAATTGGATGATCAGAAATAAAAAAACCTAAACTTTCAAACTCTTTTGATAGTCTTTTCTCAAAATTCCAGTCATCAGTATTAAAAATCAAATCTTCGTCTTTATTTTGATTTTCCTCAAATAAATCTATTTGATTATTTAATTTATTTTCGAAATTGTTTTTAGATTTTAATATTAAATTTGGCACAGAGTTTAACAATGAGTTTCTGTTATTTTTTAAATTATCAAATGCACCTGCTTTTATTAGACCTTCTAATTGAAGTTTATTAATATCTTTTGGATTAACTCTCATTATAAAGTCACTAATTGAATTGAATTTTCCATTCTCTAATCTTTCATCTACAATATTTGAAATAGCCTCATAACCTACACTTTTAATTGCGCCTAAGGCATAATAAAAATTATCCTTATCAGATCGAAAATCGGCATAGCATTTATTAATATCAGGTCTTTGAATTTTTATATTTAATCTTTTTAATTCTTCATAAAATTCACTTAATTTGTTTTGATTTGAAATATCCATCGTCATTGACGCTGAAAAGAATTCATTTGGAAAATAAGTTTTCAAATATGCGGTTTGATATGCAATTATTGCGTATGATGCTGCGTGACTTTTATTGAAACCATATTCAGCGAATGGTTCTATTTTTAAAAAAATGCCAGCCGCAACATCTTTGCTAATTCCATTTTGAACAGCGCCTAAAATAAATTTTTCTTTTTGTTTTTCTAATTCTGCTCTCTTCTTTTTCCCCATAGCTTTTCTTAAAATATCAGCTTGAGAGGCAGTAAAACCTGAAAGTTTTTGAGCAATTTGCATTACTTGCTCTTGATAAATTATAACTCCATAAGTGGGTTTAAGAATCCCTTCTAATTTAGGATGTAAGTAATCTGGTTTTGTTTTTCCGTGTTTGCAATCATTATATATGGGAATATTGCTCATCGGACCAGGTCTGTACAGAGCTACCAAAGCGATAATATCTTCTAACTGATTAGGTTTCATTTTCATCAATGCCTCACGCATACCCGTACTTTCAAGTTGAAATATACCTACTGTGTTGCCATTACTTAAAAGATCATAAACTTTTTGATCCTCATAATCTATTTTATCTATTTTAAAATTTTTATCCTTTTTAGCTATTAACTTCTGAGTTTTGTTAATAACTGTAAGAGTTTTTAATCCAAGAAAATCAAACTTAATTAAGCCAGCATTTTCTGCTGAGTACATGTCAAATTGTGTTGATGGTAACAATAAATTTGCTGTATTATCTTTGTATAAAGGAACACTATTTGTAAGTTTTTTATCTGCTATTACTACACCAGCAGCATGAGTAGCAACATTTCTATTAAGTCCTTCTAATTTCAGTGATAATTCTACCAACTTTTTAACTCTTTTGTCCTCTTTAATTAATTTTTGCAATCTTGGTTCAGAATTTATACATTCAGTTAAATTCTGTGGACGTGATGGATCAAATGGTATCATTTTAGTAATACTATCAACAAAACCATAAGGAAGACCTATTACTCTACCTACGTCTCTAATAACCATTCTTGCTTTGAGTTTTCCAAATGTAATGATGTGAGCTACGCTATCTTTATATTTATCTTTTAAATATTTAAAAACTAAATCTCTTTTTTCTTCACAAAAATCTATATCAAAGTCTGGCATAGATATTCTATCGGGATTTAAAAATCTTTCGAAGATTAAATTAAACTTTAAAGGATCTACATCGGTTATAGACAAACACCAAGCAACAAGTGAGCCGGCACCTGAACCTCTTCCAGGACCAACTGGAATATCATTTGATTTTGCCCATTTAATGTAATCTGACACAATTAAAAAATAACTGGAATATTTCATCTCAGTAATTATTTCAAGTTCATGATTTAATCTATCTTTGTACAAAGAAATATCTTTGTTAGAATTATAACTTGATATTTCATTATTAATTTTTTTATCCAAGCCCTCCATTGATAAGTTTCTTAAAATTTGATCGGCGTCTCCACCTTTGTCAGAACTTATGTTGGGAAGTATAGGATGAGATGATTTAGGACGATAACTACATCTTTTTGGTAAATAATAGTTATTTTCTAATGCTTCTGGAATATCTTTAAATAATTCTTTCATTTCATCAGTTGTTTTAAGGTAATGATTGTTAGATAATTTATTTCTATTGGGATCATTTAAATATGTTTTATTTCCTATGCACATAAGCGCATCATGTGCATCGTGCATATCTTTATCAAGATAATAAACTTCATTAGATGCAATTATTGGGATCATTAATTTTTTAGATAAAGTTAAATTAAATAATTCGAAAGATTTTTCATTTTGATCTCCATGTCTTTGAATTTCGATATAGAAATTATTTTTAAATGTATCTTTTAATTTTTTATAAATATTTTCAATTTCTATATTTTTTCCTTGATCAAATAACTTTCCTATTAATCCACTTATAGATCCACTGAGTACAATAATATTCTCATTATATTTTAAAAGATCATCAAAATGACAATTTGGCAAATTGAGACTGGAATTAGATAGATAAGACTTTGATGATAGCTCTATAATATTTTGATAACCTTTCTCATTTTTTGCTATAATAGGAATTAATCCTAAATTATTTTTGTAATCAAAAACTATTTGAGTTCCAATTATTGGTTGACAACCAACTTTAGCCAAATTTTCTGAAAATTCTAGAGCTCCACTTAAATTGGAAGTATCAGAAATCCCAGCTGTTTGAATTTTATTTTTTTTGCAATAGTCTTTTAGATCTTCAATTTTAATTGCTCCTTCGCATATAGAATATTGGGTATGTAATTTAAAATGATTAAATTGTAGATTATTTTTTTCTTGCATTGGAGATTGTTTTTATTTTACCATTAAATAACTCTATTTTACAATCTGCTAAATTAGCAAAATATCTATTGTGAGTTGCATAAATAATTAACCTATTTTTTGATTTCAATTTAAATAAAGTTTTAAAAACTATCTTCGCATTTTTAAAATCTAAATTACCGGTAGGTTCATCTGCTAAAATTATGCTAGGTGAGTTTATCAAAGCTCTGGCAATGGCGACTCTTTGCATTTCTCCACCTGATAATTCTGAAGTAAAATGATTTTGTCTTTTGAGTAGAAAGAATTTTTTTAATAAATTTTTTGAGTCCTTTATAGCATCAATCTTATTATTACTTATAGCTAATCTTGGCAGATAGACGTTTTCTAATACTGTAAAATCTGACAACAGGTTTTTATCCTGATATATTATACCAATTTTATTTGATCTAATTTGATCGTTTTTATTTTTTTCTTTGAAGTTTATCTTTTCATTATTTATTGAAATAGTTCCTGAATTAGGACTGTCAATCAAAGACAAAAGGTTTAAGAGTGTAGATTTTCCTGATCCTGAAGGTCCTATTAGAGAATATATCTTTCCATTTTTAAATTTATAATTTACTTTATTAATAACTTTTATTTTTTTTTTGTTGTATGATTTTTCTAAATTATTTACTTCGATTATATTATTCATATTTTAATGATTTTATTGCATCCATTCTTGAAGCTTTTAATGCTGGAAAAATTGATACAAGGCATGTGATTAAAATTGAAAAAAAGGATATTATAAGTAAAGATCCAAGATTAATTTCTGATGGCATCTGACTAAGAAAGTATATTTCCTCAGGAAAAAGTTTAATTCCAAATAAATTGCTTAGCATATTTCTTATTCCCTCTACGTTATAAGAAAACATTACCCCTAGTATAATTCCAAAAATTGTAGCGAGGGTTCCTATTGAAAATCCAATTAAGAAAAATATTTTTGTAATTGATTTATTAAGTACTCCAATTGATTTTAAGATAGCAATTTCTCTTGTTTTATTTTTCACAAATATAGTCAATCCTGAAATTATATTAAACGCTGCAACTATTATAATTAAAGTAAGTATAATGAACATTACATTTCTCTCAATTTTTAAAGCTGAAAATAATGATTTATTTAAATCTGACCAAGTGTAAACATAATAATCTTGAAAAATATTTTGTAAATTTAATTTAGTTTTTTCAATATTTTTAGGGTTTTTTAAATAGATTTCTAGGTTTCTCTCTTTGGAATTTAAATTAAATAAATTTTCTAGATCATTTAAATTTATAAATGCTACATTCAAATCAAAATCAGAAATATCACTATCAAAAATTGAGGCTACTATAAAAGTTTCTTGTCTTGGTAAATTTCCAACAATTGTTTCTACACCTTGAGGGGACATTATTAAAACTTTGTCTCCAACTTTTATATCGTGCTCAAAACTTAATTCCTTTCCAATTGATATAAATTTAGGGTTAATTTTTTTATTCCCATAAAAATTTATTTTTTGTACAATGGATAGTTTTCTAAAATCATCAGGAAGATAACCTCTTAAAAGCAGTCCTTTAGTGTAATCTTTATTTATTAAAACACCCTCTCCACTATTACTATATACAAGTGTATTGGATATTTTTTTTAATTCCTTATTGGTAAATAAATTTTCATTAATTGATATTTCGTATGGTTTGATTGTTGCATGAGCGTTAAATCCAATTATTTTATTAATAAGTTCTGTTCTAAATCCATTCATTACAGACATTACAATTATCAAAACTGCTACGCCGAGACTAATTCCTATAAATGAAAAAATTGAAATAATATTTAGAAAACCATCCTTTTTTCTGGTTTTTAAATATCTTAAAACAATTTCTTTTTCTAAAATAGAGATCAACTTATTTTTTTTTATTTTTAATAATTTTAATTATATTTTCCAAAGATATATTTTGTGTATTTTCATTTAATTCTTTAAATTCAAAAGAGTTGTCATCAGTTTTGTTTCCTATCATTATTTGAAATGGTACCCCTATAAGATTAAATTTTTTAATTTTTGATGAAAAATTTTCCTCTGTATCGTCTAGGATAACTTCAATACCTTCCTTAGATAAATAATCATAAACTTTTTTAGATTTTTTTAAATTGCTATCATTCTTCTTATCTATAAAAGGTATTATTGCACACTCATAAGGTGCAATTGAAATTGGCCATTTCATTATTTCATCATTTTCATTGTACTTAGCCTCAATTATTGCGCCAACTAATCTTGAAACTCCTACGCCATATGAGCCCATTCTTACAAATTCTTTCTTACCTTGATAATCTACAGATGCTTTCATAGGTTGGGAATACTTATCTCCAAAATAAAAAATATGACCAACTTCTATACCTTTGGTTTTTAGTCTAAATTCTTCAGGCACTTCTTTTTCAAAAATATTTTTGTCGTATTTTTCATCTGTAACAGCATAAAATTTTTCAAAATCTTTTCTTAAATCAATTAATGATTCTTGATTAACTTTTGTATTATCACTATTAACATCAAAAATTCTTTTATCAGTATAGATTTTGCTTTCGCCAGTATCTGCTAAAATTATAAATTCATGAGATAAATTTCCTCCAATCGGACCTGTGTCAGCTGCCATTGGAATTGCGGATAACTCCAATCTTTTAAATGTTCTTAGGTAAGATAAAAAAAACTTATTATATGAAAATTTTGCATCATCATCAGTAATATCAAATGAATATGCGTCCTTCATATAAAATTCTCTACACCTCATAATTCCAAATCTTGGCCTTAATTCATCTCTGAATTTCCATTGAATATGGTAAAGTAGTTGAGGTAGAGATTTATAAGATTTAACACTTGTTCTAAAAATATCAGTAATTAATTCCTCATTCGTTGGGCCATATAACATCTCTCTATTCTGTCTATCTTTAATTCTTAACATTTCCTCACCATAGTCTTCATATCTGCCACTTTCTTTCCAAATTTCACTTGATTGAATAGTTGGCATTAATAATTCTTGCGCTCCTATTTTATCTTGCTCATCTCTAACAATTTTTTCAATTTTTTTCATAATTTTAAATCCTAGAGGTAACCAAGAGTATATTCCAGCGGACGATTGTTTGATCATTCCCGTTCTCAGCATTAGTTTATGTGATTTTATAACAGCCTCAGAAGGATTATTTTTTAAAATAGGTATAAAGCTTTTTGAAAATAACATTTTATATTCTTACCACATTAATATTGGTTATAGGTTTTTTTCCTGTCTTTTCTTTTGTGTATTTTCTGCATATTTTTTTTAAACCATCGATTAAATTTTCATTCTGCTTTATGCTATTTAATGAAAATGTTTTTGACAAATTTAGAATCTCTTCCTCTAAACCTAACAAAAAATCCTCTTTCAAAAAAATGGGTAGACCTCTCACATTCACTATAGGTTTTTTATGAATTGTCCCTTTCGATGTAATAATGATTGTTAAATCAACAAAGCCGTTACCTGCTAAGTTTTTTCTCTCTTTAATAAAAGTTGAATCTTCTTCAACTGGTATTATTCCATCAACACACAATCTTCCATTTGGGGCTTTATCATATATACCTGGTGTATCTGAAGATGAAAACTTCACTATATCTCCATTCTCAACTTGAATTGGGTGGGGAATTTTCATTTCTTTAGCAAAATTAATTTGCTCTTTCATGTGGCGGTGTTCTCCATGAACAGGTATTAAAGAATTAGGTCTTATCCAATTATACATATCTTTTAGATCATCTCTATTTGGATGACCTGAAACATGTATAA
>MDSV01119040.1_pt1 | contig 15320 bp, 8 predicted proteins | sample 810851 | NCBI WGS metagenome assembly MDSV01 (sample SAMN05326640, study PRJNA326480) | marine metagenome | isolation source: seawater | place: Atlantic Ocean: North East | collected 2012
CGCCGAGGCGGAGCTCCTCGAGGAGAGCAAGAAGTGCGTTCTCGCGAGCATCACCCTCCACTTCATGAATGAGGGAGACAACAAGAGCGCGGGCGAGGCCAAGGCGTTCGCCGCGCCAGAGTACGTCGAGCACGTGCGCAAGATGGTGGAGGCCAGGCGCAAGGCCAATCAGGCGAAGGTGGAGTTCGAGGGGATCAAGACGCACATGAACTTGACGCGCACGTACGAGGCGACGAGGAGGGCGGAGATGCAGATGCTCTGAGAGCGCCTTCGCCGCGGCGGGCATCCGGAAGTCACGCGTTTAAAAAAAAAGCCGCGCGAAGCGCGTCGGGACTGTTTCGTTCGCGCGACATCGAATCAAACGCGCTCTCGCGCACACGCCTGGAATCGTGATAACACCCTCTTCCCGGTTCGCCCCGAACGTCTACGTGGTCGATCACCTCGCCGCGACGCCCGACTTGGCCGCCCGCGCCACCTTGCACAGCTTGGCGCAGAGCCCCGCCATCTGCAGCAGCGAGTTGACGCCGTCCCCGACGCGCATGTGCGCGAACCCGATCTCGCGGATCATCTCCAGCTTGACGAACTCGGGCATGGCCTCGGAGTTGTAGTTTTTCACGACGCGGTACACCGTGCCGATGATGTCCATCGCGGAGAACCCGGCGAGGTACAGGTGCTTGATGCGGTCGTACGCGTCGTCCACGTTGTTCGCCAGGCAGTGCGCGATGCAGTCGGCGATGATCTGCGGGTGCGGCTGGTCGCACACCTTGAACACGTTCTCCTGGTTGACGTATCCGAACCCGCTGTGCGTGGCCTGGATGTTGTTCAGCGCCTGGCGCATGTCGCCGTCCGCGGTGAACACGACCGCCTCGACGCCGTCGGGCACGTACGGCACCGCCTCCGCCTCGACCACTTTCATGATGCGCTCCAGCACCTCCTGGTCGCTGAGGCGGGTGAAGCGCACTATGGCGCACCGCGACTGAATGGGCTCGATGATCTTCTCGCTGGCGTTGCACGCGAGCGCGAAGCGCGTGGTGTTGGAATAGAGCTCCATCGTGCGGCGCATCGCCTGCTGCGCCGCGCTGGTCATGGAGTCCGCCTCGTCCAGCAGCACGATCTTGTGCCGGCCGGGAGGCAACGTGACTTTCTTCTGCGCGAACATCTTGATCTTGTTGCGCACCACGTCGATGCCGCGGTCGTCCGAGGCGTTCAGCTCGAGCACCGCCTCCTTGTACGCGGGACCGAGCAGCGTGTGCGCGAGGCACAAGATGGAAGTGGTCTTACCGATGCCGGGAGGGCCGGTGAAGATCAGGTTCGGCATGTTCCCGGTCGCGGCCATCGCGCCCAGTCGCTCCACCGCTTCCTTGTTGCCCACGATCTCATCGATCTTCGTGGGGCGATACTTCTCCACCCAGGGCATGGTGCTGTTGCTCGCGACCTTCGCCATCGTGGCAAAAGAGGCGTGTCCTGTGGGTCACCTGGTCGGAGAGAACACGACACGTGCTTCGCTCGCCCGGGCGCGCGACGTGAAGTGACCACGAGCCGCAGGTGTGCCAACTCAATCTCGACATATTCAAAAACCGAGCACTCGCACACTCCACAGTCGAAGTCGACCGACCACGAAACTCGTTTGGTAGTTTTAGCCATCAAGGACGCTCGAGTGCCTCTTGGGGCACACATCGCCGCGCGTTCGCGGGATGCGGGGCACGGTGACGCGCGCGATGCGCACAAGCGTCCTGGCGCTCGCCGCGATGCTTGTCCTCGCGCACCCCCGGGTGGCGGAGGGAGGCGCGGTGGTGTTCGCGTCAGATCAGGGTTATTTCGGGCACGAATCTGAGGCGCTCGCGCCTCGCGAGACGTACGAAACGCTGGACGGCGCGACCCTGGAGCGGATCGTCCGGGGTTTTCTAGGCGCGGAAGGCGCGCCATCGGGCGAAGCGTCGCCCGCGTGGGTCGACGCCGAAACTCTCGCGCGCGCGCCCCCCAGCGTGGTCGTCCTCGGTGCCGGCCGCGTGCTCTCCCCCGCGGATCTCGCCGGCGCCGAAGTCTCCGCGGGCATCCGGCGCGCCGGCGCCGAGCTGGTCGCGCCGAACGCCCGCGTGTCATCCAGCGACGCGGCGTCGATCGCCACGCGCGCAGTCGCATCGCACGAGGGCGCGCGGATCGTCGTCGGCGAGTGCGGCGACGCGTTCGCCGCGGGGGGCGTCGAGTCGGCGGCGTCGAGCGACGTGTATCTATCGCGGCGGCGAGACAAGGAGGCGGGCTCCGCGGATTTGGTCGTGGCGTGCGACCTCGAGACTTTCGCCGAGCTCGCGGCGTCGCTCCGCGCGGCGTCGGTACCACACGCGGCCATGTTTCTCGGAGCCGAAGATCGGAGTTTCGGACCCGGAGAGGACGTCGCGGCGTGCGTCGCCGAGGCGCGCAGGGCGCTCGAGCTCCGCCGCGGCAGCCGCGCGCTTCTGCAGGACGAGACCGAGAAGGTGTGTGACGACCTGTGCCAGCTTCAGACGAACGTCGTGAGCGGACTCGTGTTCCTTTGGGTCCTCGCGCTCCCCGTGCTCTTCGGGTACGCGCTGATGCACAACCTGGACTCGCCCACGCGGTTCGAGAAGAGCAAAGACGACGACGGGCGGTGACGTTTTTCTCTTCGGGTGACCGAACCGCGGCGCGCGCTCGCTGGAACAACAAATTACTTTCATGCGTACAAAAAGAAACCTTCGCGCGCGTACGCGCGATCTGGAGCGAACGCGACCGTTCTCGTCACTCCGTCGCGATTTTCTCCGCCGCCGCTTTCCTGGGCACGTTCGTCGCGGTCGTCGAGGCGCCGTCCCAGCCGTCGCCGTCGCCTTCGCCTTCGCGCGCCTCCGCGCCGATCGCCGTCTCCCCGTCTAGCGGCGCGTCGTCGGCTTCGTCGGCGTCGTCGGCGGCGTCCTCCTCCTCCTCCTCCTCGAGATACGCCTCGGCCGACCTCGTGAGCACGGAGTGGTCGAAGATCTTGTACGCCTCGTAGATGCCACCCGGCGGCATGCCGAGCATCATGCGCGAGAAGTCCTCGGCGCCGCGCCTCAGTTCGAAAGGCAGGGGCATGCGAAGCTCGACCGCCTCCGACGAGCCCTCGCCGGTTTCTTCTTCGCCGCCCAAGCACGGTTCGGGAGCCTCGCGCTTGAGCTTGACGATGGCCATGTCCGCCTCCTTCACCCAGTGCAGGGTGAACTGGTCCGCGGCGGGAACCTCGCACGCGTCAGCGGGGGGCAGGCCTCGGCCGGAGACGCGCAGAACGAGCTCGTCGTCCTCGAGGTGAGGGGCGAGAGCGGCGTCCGACGTGTCCACGGCGTAAGAGACGCCGAACGCCTCGGGATCCGCGCAGTCGGCGCTGACGCGAGCGCCCGTGAGCGCGGCGGCGACGCAGGCCACGGCGAAGGCTGACCGTGTGAGCATCGTGGGCATGAGGTCGAAAGTCGCGCGGACGTGACACGCTCTCGAGGTGATGTGGGGCGCTCCCTGAATGCGACCGCGGTGACGTCAGCTCGGTTTTTCGGCTTCGAACGTCGCTGCGCACTTCGAGAAATTTCTTCGGGTTGAGACGGGAAACGCGGCTCCCGTGTACAAATGTGCCACATTTGTACACGCCCGAACGCACCTCGCGTCAATCGCGTGTCCCCGCCCTCCGCTCCTTTTCCGACGCCATGGGCGCGGCTAACCGACGCGAGGCCGCGCGTACGCGTGGCGTCAGCAGCATTTCCACTGTCGTAAGCAGCTTGCCCAACCTCGGCGCGGGAGTGCGCAACTACGTCCATCACGTGCGTTTCGCCCCCAAACAAGACTCTCGGACTTCTCCGCGCGCGCGAGCCTAGGATCTGTCGCGTCACCCGAAGCGCGCCTCGCCGAGACGCGTCGGCATCTCGCCGGCCGCTCGCGTGCGCTTCGTCGCGCGCTCTCTCGCGTCCACCGCTTCCCCCATCGCGTGCCCCCGACCCTCCGTCCCTCGGTCGTCCGATCCGACGGTTCGCGTCCTTCTCCGTGCCTTTTCTGGACGCGCGCATCCTCTCGACGCGCGTCTCGACGCCTCGCGTCTCGCGTCCGACGGACTTTTTCGCGTCTCGCGTCTCTCGCGTCTGACGTCGTCCCCTAAACGCCGCTCTTCCCGCCCCGCCACGCGCGCTCGTAGGCGGTGATCCTGTTCTTCTCCGTGATGATCGCCGCGTCGCTGACGATGGCGTTCACGTACGTGCCCGCGAAGACGGCGCGGCCTCCGTTCGCGGTGCGCCGCGGCGACGCGTGCTTCGCGTCCGACGAGACGACGTGCGACACGCACGCCGCGAGCACGTTTTACTTTTGGAACCTGACCAACGCCGAGGCGGTGGCCACCGGCGCCGAGCCGCCGGCGCTGCGGGAGGTGGGCCCGTACGTCATGACCGAGGGCAAGGAGAAGAAGAGCGACATCGCGTTCCACCCCGCGGTCGTGGACGCGAACGGCACCACCGTGAAACCGGCGTCGGTGTCGTACGTCGCCACGTCGCACGCGCGCTGGGACCCGGAGGCGTTCGGCGCCGGGCGCGCGTTGAGCGACGTCATCGTCGGCTTCAACCCGGCGTACGCGACGCTCGTGCACGCGTACGGCTCCGAACGCAACTTCCTGTACGCGCTCACGCCGCGCGTGGTCGCTGGCGTGCTCGCCGCGATCGAATCCGTGTTCCAGGCGCTCGCCGCGAACCCGGCGACGGCGACGGCGATGCCGCACGTCGCCGCCGCCGCCGCCGACGAAACCGGCACCGCGCTCGCGGCGTTGGCGGAGGCGCAGTGGGCGGATTGCTCCGCGCTCGGCGGCGCGAGCGTCGCGGACCTGGCGCTGCCCGCCGAGGTCCTCGCGGCGTTCCCGATCGCGCCTGAGCTCTGCGCGTACGTCAAGACCGCGACGAACGGCTCGATGGTCGGCTTCGCCCCGGGCGAAGCCGCCGCGGTCCGCCGGTTCCTCACCGAGCACGATCCCTCGGGCGTCGCGGCGCTCGGCTTCCTCGCCGCCGACGCCGCCGACGCGGCGGCGGCCGTCTCCGCGTTCGCCGCCGCCGCCAACGTCACCGCGGCGGTGACCGCGACGCACGCGTTGCTCGCCAAGGGCTACGTCGACGCCGTCGCGCGCACGTACGGCAAAAACGCGGCGGCGGCCGCGATGGGGCCGCTTCTGGGCCCGGCGTCCTCCGGCGTGTTCGTCGCCAGGCCCGCCGAGGAGTGGCTCCTCGGGTACGTCGACCCGCTGACGAGCTCGCGCTACCCGGAGACGGACCCGCGTCGGCTGGTCCGCGCGGTGACCAAGACGTTCCTGCATGACGACCTCCTGGCGGGCGTCGACCGCGTGCCTCGCGCAGTGGCGGATCGCGCGGAGTGGCCCGGCCTCGGCGCGACACCCTGGACGCTGGCCACCGGCGCGGACGACCCCGCCCGCGCGCTGGACGTGCTGGAGAGCACCGGCGGCGCCGGCGCCACCGGATCGGAAGACGCGACGCGATACGCGTACGCCTTCGGGAACGAGACCGCATACGAGCCGGTTTCGGGCAAATACGCCGCGCGCGCGGTGTACCCGGACGTGAAGGCGCGCGGGGCGAAAGGAAACCCCGACGTCGTCGCGTGGTTCGATTTCGGCAGTTCTCTGGACCTCGGACGCGCGGTGCGTCTCGAGTTCGAAGGGTCCTCGCGGTTCGCGCACCAGGACGTCGAGTTGCACACGTTCCGCGTGTCGCGCGAGACCCTCACGCCGTGCCCGGTTTCCCTGGCGAACTGCAAATTTCACTCGAACGCGCACGGCGCGTTCAACGTGAGCTCCCACCGGTCGATCCCCACGGTCGTCACCATGCCGCACGGTTTCGACGCCGACCCGCGGTTGTGGGGCTTCGTCGACGCGCGCGCACCCGCCAACTCGAGCGCCAACCCCTTCGCGCCCCGCGCCGAGAAACACCAGATGGAGTGGGACGTGTTCGAGCTCTCCGGCGACGTGCTCGGGATGCGCCTGCGGTACCAGAACAACTTCCTAGTCTCCCCCACGGATGTGTTCTACCCGAACCTGTGGACGCCGCCCCCCGAATCCGACGCGTTCGACCGCGAGAAGGGCGTGTACCTTCCCATCGCCTGGGCGGAAGTCTCGTGGCGCGCGCCGCAGTCCGCCATCGAAGACATCGCCGCCATCATCAAGGAAGCCAGGTCGCTGACCATCGTGTACATGATCGGTCTGCCGGGCGCGTCGTTCCTGTTCGTGGCGTACCATGCGCTCGCGCTGTACGTCAAGCGGCGCGTCGCGAGGGGGCAGCGCGAAGCGCGCGACGAGCTCAACGCGCGGAGACTCGCCGACGAAGAGGGCGCTGAGGTGTTCGGTTCCCGCGACCCGCGCTTTGAACGCCGCGGCCCGCCCCCGCTCGGCCCCTCGGTCGTCGAGAAGGCGAAGCCGTTTGAGGACCAGCACGCCGTGGCCGAGCGCGACCACCGCGACGATGCCTCGGTGGTCGTCGTGGACCTCCACGGCAGACGCTGAACGTGTCGTGCGTGCAGAAGAGGGAGGTATCCGCGTCCCCGCCGCGCCGCGCCTCGAAGGTAGTACTCATAAAAGTCGACACCTGTTTCTTCGATTTGAACAATGTTCGACAATCGGTATGAGCGATCAGTCTCAAAAACGCTAAAACGCGACAAATCGGATGGACGTTTTTCTCGGAAACGAAGGCGCGAAAGAATTGCCGCGCCGGGCCCCAGAATCCTTGGCGCGCTCCGCACCCCGAGGTCGTCTCACCTCACACGAGGTGATGGACGAGACCCAGGTCCCCGCCGACACGCAAGGCGCGACCGCCGCCCTTGATTTGGCGAATCAGGTCATGGATACCCAGATGCAAGCGCCTAGCGGTTGGGGCGCGAATGTTCAGCCGGTCGAGGACCACGACGACGACGCGACGCAGGCACCCGACGATTACGACGACGACGCGACGCAGGCGCCCGACGATTACGACGACGACGCGACGCAGGCACCCGACGATGATGATGAGCCGGCGGCGAACGAATTCGCGGGTGCGACGATGCCGAACCCGTACGACGAAGCGGGAGGCATTTCCGACGACGATGCCACGCAAGCACCTCCGGACTCGCCGGAGCCGACGGTGAAGGCGACTCCCGAGGAGATGGCTCGTGAACAGCCTGTTGCGCCGGAACCAGAACCGGAGCCCGAGCCCGAGCCGGAGCCCGAGCCGGAACCGGAGCCCGATCCGGAGCCCGAACCGGAGCCCGAACCTGAACCGGAGCCCGAACCTGAACCGGCGCCCGAACCCGAACCGGAGCCGGAACCTGAACCGGAGCCCGAACCGGAACCGGCGCCCGAACCTGAACCTGAGCCGGAACCGGAGCCCGAGCCGGAACCGGAGCCCGAACCGGAGCCCGAACCTCAGCCGGAGCCCGAACCTGAACCTGAGCCCGAACCCGAGCCAGAGGCTGTGGTCGAGCCTCCGCGCGCTGAAGCGGACGACGTCGAGGTGTTGGACGCGGTTGTGGATGCCGCGTTCGAGCCCATCGAGGCCGAGGTCGACGGAGATACGCGTCCCGATACCATCCATCGGATTGACGCGGCGATGGAAGCTGCGTTCGAAGCCGAGCGCGTGTCGAGTGTCCGCGAGGCGGGCGAAGACGAGGAGACCCAGCCCGTGGCGCTGAACGAGCCCGAGCCCGAGCCCGAGCCCGAGCCCGAGAAGGTGCGTTTCGCGGAGCCGCAGGCAGCGAGCCCGGTCGCCGGTGACGCGGGCGGGGCGTGGCGTGCGGCGGGTGCCATGTACTACGACACGCAGAAGATGCTCGACACGCAGTTGAGCGTGGAGCCGACGCCTTCTTCGGATCCGGGCGCGACCGCGCCGGTCGCCGCGGAGGCGCCCGCGTCCGAAGCCCCCGAGCCGGAAGCCGCGCCGATGGAGATGGACTCCGAACCCGAGCCCGACGCTCCAGCCGAGGCGCTGGCGCCGCCCGCGTACTCCGCGGAGGAGCTGCGAAGCATGAACGTCGGGTGCGACGCGCCGCCCGTCGAGGCGGACCGCTCGGCGTTGGAGGGCGCGGAGGCTGACGAGGCGCTGGCGGCGCCGGAGTCCGACCCCGCGCCCGAGGCGAAGGAGGATGAGGAATCCGAGCCCCTTCCCATGACGGCGCCGTCGCACCCCGACGTCGCGATGCCCGTGGTGCACGAGATCGAGATGCGGACGCCCATCCAGATGGACGAGACGGACGAGGACGACGCCGACTTGCGGGAGTGCGGAGGCGACTGGACGAAGGCGATGCCTCCGCCGAAGGACCCCGTCGAGGCGCCCGACGCGGAGGAGGTGCCCGCCGCGGCGCCCGAAGAGCCCTCCTCTCCCGCTGCCGAGCCCAGCGAGCCGACCCAGGATACGGGAACCACGGCGGCGACGGTCATCGGCGCGCGTCGGCGTTCGCGCGCGTCGACGGCCACGGCCGATACGGTGGTGACGCGCCCGCGCCGCGCCGCCGCGGCGGCAACCGCCGCGAAGGCGGCGGAGGCTGAGGCTGCGAAGAAGAGAAACGCGGAGGAGAACGCGCGGACGAAGGCGAAGCGGTCCCCGGCGGCGAAGAAGCGCGGCCGCGCGTCACGCGCGCCTCCGGGCGACGACGGCGCGTCGCGCGCGACGAAGACGCGCCGTGGCGGCGCCGCGGCCGGCGCGCGGCCTTTCAAAGTGCTGCTTTCGACGGCGTTCGACCCCGCGACGACGCGCGCGTTGGAGGCGAAGGTGAAGAAGCTCGGCGGCGTCGTGACAGCCTCCGCGCGCGAGTTCACGCACTTCCTCACCGCACCACCCCTCGGGCGCTCGAAGCACGTGCTCTGCGCGCTCGCCGCGGGCGCGCCCGTGGTGCTTCCGTCGTGGCTCGACGCGTCGGCGCGCGCGGGCGCCTTCGTGGGCGCCGAGGACCACCTATGCCGGCACCCCGCGTTCGAGAAGAAGCAGGGCTTCGACCTGCCGCGCGCGCTGCAGCGCGCGCGCGCCGGGCCCCTGCTCGAAGGCGTCAACGCGCATGTCGTGCCCTCGAAGGCGTCCAGAAACGAGGGCCGGGCCGCGGGCGCGCGAAGCACGCGCGCGACGCGGCGCGGCGCGGCGACGCCGGAGACTGCGGAGGAGTCCGTGGAAGCGATGCTCGCCGAGGTGCTTCCCCGCGCGGGCGCCGCGCCGGCGTCCGCGAAACAGGTGGACGCGGCGTCGGATCAGGACCTGGCCTCGGAAAACTGGCTGGTGGTGCAGACCCCGACGAGCGACGCGGCTGCGTGTTCGCGTCTCCGCGCGCGCGGCGCTAAAGTCGTCGCGCACGAAGCCGTCTTGTCCGGGATCGTGCGGCACAAGCTCTGACCGAACGCTCGACGTACGCCGACGAAACGAAAAACCTCTCGTCGGCGCTGTATAGGATACGTGTACAAAAAAGAATCCACCACCGCGTACCGCACGTGGACCGTTTCTCGCGGCCCGCCTCGTTCGCGCGCCTCTTTCAATCCTCCTCGGCGTGCGTCGCGTCCCCGCCTTTTCGCGTCTTGCCCTTTGGCTTACTGCGCACCGTCTTGTAAAACTCCCGCATGGCGCCCTTGTCCTCCTTCCCCGCCAGAGGCGAAACCACGGTCTCGCCCCCGCGCCCAGTGCCCTTCACCGAGAGGCGGCCAGCCTTGTTCTCCAAGTCCCACTGCGCGAGCTTGTCCTCGCGCGCTTTGATCTTCGCCTCACGCGCCGCCACTTCCTCCGGGGTGGGCCCCTCCTCCGGCCGCAGCGCCAGGTACGCATTCTTCCACGTCTTGCGCTGCTTCGGGGGCTTCCCGGGCTTCTCCGGGGCGGCGCCGGGTTCGTACCACGACGCGGCGCAGTGCGGCCACCACGCCGTGTCGCTGTCCACGCACTTGCGGTACTTACACCCCTTGGGGCACATGCACAGCTCCGACAGCGCCGCGAGCTCGGGGGGGGTGAGCTTCGCCACGCGCTCGAGCACCGCGTCTTTGTCGAAAACACCGTCCAGGGATGGGTTGCACTGCGACTCGAGGGGGCACATGTCCAGGTGCTCGAAGGAGGACCCGTCCGAGCCATCGCTGTCCGAGTACCGGTCCTCGTCGTCGCCCATGCTGGAGGAGGACGCGCGCGCGCCGGGTCCCAGGTGACGGTGGCGCGGCTCGGCGCGACCGAGGGACTGCCTGGACTTGCAGATATGCTGACTCGGTATGTCTCGTTTCTGCACCCTTTCGCTCGTCTTTTGGTTTGGGCCCACGCGAGAAACGGCATTTTCCGGATGGTATCGAAGAAAACGTGCCTTGCAGGTCCAGTGTTTTCGGCCGAGAGATGCTTTTGGTCCGGCTCTAGGGACAGACATAGCCCTTTCTACACGGCACGCCGGCACGCGTCTCGTAAGCAGGTCACAATGGATAAAACGGTACGACTACCGCCCGCTGATGCGCGCGACGGCGTGCCATCGCACGCGTCGCGAACGCAGCTCGCGCCGATCTTCCGGCCGAAACCCTGTCGCGCATCCCGCCAACGCCATCGCTCGAGCCGATGAAACCCCGGCCGCACGGGACCCGGCGCCGCGGGCTCGCGTCGCGCTCGACGGCCGTGACGACGCGCCCAGGCGCGCGCCGCGATTCACGCGCGTTTGTCTGGCGTATCGAGCGTCGAGACGCCCTCCACGAGCTTTGGGACGTCTCTTCCGGCTCCTTCGGCGCGCCCGACGCTCGCATCTTTCCTTTCGCTCAGTTCCGCTAACCGAAAACGCCGCACGCATCTCGTCTCGTCGCCAACAGGTGGTTGTCATCGATGGCCGTGGTCACCTCCTCGGCCGCCTCGCGTCTATCGTCGCGAAGCAGCTCCTCCAGGGCCAGCACGTGGTACGTACTCGAACCACTCAGCGTTCGCGCCGCGCGTCGCCGCGCCGCGTCGCGCGAAAGGCGCGAGTCGTTTTAGGGTTTGGACCGAAGGCGCGGTTCGCGGGAAGATTTCTTCGTCGCGGTGGTTCCCTCCTCCGCGCGGCGTCGCTGACGCGGTTTCCCACCCTCCCCACCCCTTCCCCGCTTCCCGCAGGTTGTCGTGCGCGCCGAGGGCATCGTCATCTCCGGTGGCATCGTCCGCGCTCGCCAAAAGTACGATTACTTCAAGCGCCTGCGCATGAACACCAAGCCTTCGCACGGCCCCTTCCACTACGCGGCGCCCGCGCGCATGCTGTGGCGCACGGTCCGCGGCATGGTCCCCCACAAGACGAAGCGCGGCGCCGCGGCGTTCGAGCGCTTCAAGGCGTACGAGGGCATCCCCCCGCAGTACGCCACGGTGAAGCGCGCCGTCGTCCCCGAGGCGCTCAAGGTGCTCCGCCTCGCCGCTGGGCACAAGTACTGCGTGCTCGGCGACCTGTCGCACCAGGTTGGGTGGAAGCACAAGGAAGTCGTGGCGTCGCTCGAGGCGAAGCGCCAGGAGGCGGCTTCCGAGTACTGGGCGAAGAAGAAGGAGGCGAACGCGAAGTACGCGGCTGCCAAGGAGGCGGCGAACGCGCAGCTCGGCGACCTCGCCCCACTCATCGCCGCCACCGGGTACTGATTTCATTCCGCGAGCGGAGGATGGAGGGATGCGATGTGTGATTTACGCCAAAACGTGAATGGTACGCGACGTGCAAGTGCCTCTTCTCGCTCCCTTCTCGTTCATGCGCCGCAAGAACCGCCCCCGACCGCACGTCTCGCGCCGGAAATCCCTCCTCAGACGAGATCCGGCGACTCGCGTGCTCTTTTCCCGCGCGGAGACGCGTCTTGGGGAAACCGGCTTCGCTCGAGCGAAGAACTCGCGTGGCGCGCGTATTAATAGTCTATCACAACCATACGACGAGCCTTAATACCTGTAATCGCGCACGGTCTGGAAGAACGTGGCGACGTTCTCTTCCGGCGTGCCCTGCATGACGCCGTGCCCGAGGTTCATGACGTGCTTCTTGTTCCCCGCCTTTTTTATGGTGTCGTGCACCTTGTCCACGATGAACTCCTTCTTGGCAAACAGGTGCACCGGGTCCATGTTCCCCTGCACCGCCTGGTCCGCGCCCAGCCTCGCGCGCGCGTCCGCCATGTCCACGGTGCCGTCGAGGGAGATGACATCCGCGCCGGTCGTGGCCAGCCTCTCCAGAAACCCGCCCGAGCCGGAGCTGTACAGGATCAGAGGCAGGTCGGGGTGCGTCTCCTTCACTTCGCGCACGATGCGCGTGAGGTAGGGGAGGCAGTACTTATCGAAATCCGCGGGGCAGAACTCGCTTGCCCACGAGTCAAAGATCTGCACCACCTGCGCGCCCGAGTCCGCCTGGTACTTGACGTACGTGATGACGGAGTCCGTGATGGAGGTGAGCAGCGCGTGGTAAATCTCGGGCTCGTCGAAGGCCATCTTCTTGATCACCTTGTAGTGCGACGACGTGCCGCCCTCCACGATGTACGACGCGAGCGTGAACGGGGCGCCCACAAAGCCGAGCACGGCGGCGTCGTCGCCCACCGACTTGCGCAGCAGCCCGAGGGACTCGCCCACGAACGGCACGGAAACGTCCGGTTCGAGCGGTTTGATCGCCTTGACGTCCTCCATCGAACGCACGGGGTTCATGATGATGGGCCCGGTGCCCTTGACGATGTCGAAGGGGATGTCCATCCCGGACAGGGGCGTGAGGATGTCGGAGAACAGGATGACGCCGTCCGGCTTGAACGCGTCCCAGGGCTGCAGGGAGATCTCCACGGCGAGGTCCACGGTCTCCGAGCGCTCGCGGAACGTGGGGTGCTTCTTGCACAGGTCCTGGTAGATCTTCATGTACCGACCGGCCTGGCGCATCATCCAGATGGGAGGACGTTCCACGTCCTCGCCACGGATGGCGCGGAGCATCAGGGGGTCCGCGCTGCCAGACTGCGCGGCGTCGGCGGAGGTGTCCACCTGGATGGCGCGACGCGCGACATCGCGGGAGGACTTGCGCGCGGTCTTGCCGTGGACGGCTGAGAGGCGCGCGGCGAGGGCGGGGGCGGCGCTGAGAGCGGCCATGGTCGTCGGCGGAGCGCGACGATGTGTGCCAACCGTCGACAAATAACACTCCGCAGGATATGTCGGAAGCGAGTCATCGCAAATCCGGCCAATGAAAAAGGCGCTTCCCCATTTTCCTTTTTTAGCAGACTGGATGAAATGTGGTCGCGTACTTGGAGATCTCGCGCGCCACAGATTCTGTCTTCGCTTTTCCGAAACCGAAACCGTCGCGGCTGGCGCAAAGATCTGCGCGTTCGAGCGCCGGTGCCGCTCCGCGTCGCGTGATGATGATGAAATAAAAAACGCGACGAGACCGATTCGCCACACCCCGCGTCGCGTACCGTTGTTCCTCATCAGCGCTGGTGCCCGCCCGTCTGCGCCACCTGCCTGTGCAGCTGTATGAGGAAGTCCGCGTACGACATGGCGCCCGCGCCGCCTGCGCCGCGGTCCTCCACCAGGTGCGGGAACAGCAACGCCTCCGCCGGGTGCCCCTGCTGGATCACCGTGAGCGTGCTGTGGCACCCGTTCGCCGCGCGCCGCCGCACCTCGGCGACCACCGCGCGCACGCGCTCGCTCAGCTCGCTCCCCTCCACCGCCGCGGGCTCGAAGTCGACGTCCGGCCCGGGCGGCCCGCTCGCGCCAAACACGCCGCCCACAAACGCGGGGTCCAGCATCTTGCCCAGCCACAGCAAGCACCGGTACCCGTCGTCCACCAGGTAGCACCCGCGCGCGTCGACGCGCTCGCCCGCGAGCGCCGTGCGCGGCGGCATCACCACGCGCGCCTTGTCGTCCACGGTGCCCGCCTCGGGGGGCATCGAGTGCAGCGCGTACATCGCGGGGTACAGCCGGCGCAAGACGGCTTCGACGGGCGACCCCATCGTCTCGAAGATGCACAACACGCGCTCGTCCACCGGGACGTCGCGCGACGCGCCGCGCAGCGCGGCGCTCTTCCCCGCGCAGAGCGCGAAGAGCGGCATGAGCTTCATCTTCTCCGGGTAGATGAGCCGGTTGAACGCGCGCGCGGCGCTCGTGTTGAGCAGCCGGAACTCCTTGAGCGCCGCGCTGAGTTTGATCTGCACCGTCTCGCGCGCATCCTGCAGCCGGGCGCTCAGCGCGCGCTCGCAGGCGAGCCGAGCCAGGAACGCGCTCATGGCGCCGCCGTCGGTGGCGCGGTACATCTGCGCGACGTCCGACACCACCGGCACCATCATCGTGTGCACGCGGATGCGCCGCTCGCCCTCGGCGTTGGTGTACAGCAGCGCGCACTGCAGGAACGAGGTGTTGGTCGTGGGCAGCACCTCGTCGTGCGCGATCTGCACGGCGTGCGCCTGGTCGGGGTTCGCCGCGGGCAACGCCAGGAGGTCCATCGAACGGATGAAGAAGTGCCCGTTGAACGACGACACGCGGAACCCCTTGCTGCACCGCACGCGGCACACCGCTTCCCACGCGGTGAACCGCGTGAGGTTGTGGCGCAGCTCCTTCGCCAGCCGCTTAGAGTCGCGCTCGACCCGGAACGCGGGGTAGTGGTACACGCTCCCGCCCGTGTACCGCGGCAGCGTGCTGAGCGACGCCAGGTCGGCGTACGGCGACGCCGACGCGAAGACGTCGACGCAAATCTGTTGCCGCGAGCACTCGGCGGCGATTTTCTTGTAGAAGGGGTCCGCGGGGACGCGCGCGAGGTGCTCTTTGTCCGTGCCCGCGTTCCGGTGGTCGTCCCCGCGGTTGAGCAGCCGCCCAACCCCGAGCGAGGGCAGCGTGCACTGGAACATCAGGAGCTTGCCGCCGACGTGGTTCATGGCCATGTACGCCGCCTGCACGGCGGGGCCCATGCACGACTCCACCTGCGTGGTCTCGGCGAACGCGCGCGGGATGAGCTCCAGCAGCGCGTCCACGCACTCGCGGCACTCGGAGAGGTTCACCACCAGGTCCTCCGGCGCGGGGCAGAACACGTCGTCCAGCTCCGCCACCACCATCATCTGCGGCGCCTCCGCGCCGCTCTTCAGCGAGTAGAAGTGCAAAGTGCTGTCGTAGGTCAGAAACCCGACGCGCGCGCGCTCGCCGCCGGGGAGCGCGTCCAGCGTCTCCTTGATGGTGTCGACCGTGGTTCGCAGAAACCCGGACGACACCGCCTGCGCGGAGACGTCCATGGCGAAGAAGTACGTGGGGGGCATTGGAGGCCTGACCATGTACTCCTGCGACGCCTGAAACTCCACCGTGCCGTGCCTGAGCTCGGGGCGCTCGAGCACGTCGCGGCGCGCGCCGTTGGCGTCGAGCGTGCAGAAGTAGTCCACCGGCACCTCGTTC
>MDSV01016194.1_pt1 | contig 15319 bp, 13 predicted proteins | sample 810851 | NCBI WGS metagenome assembly MDSV01 (sample SAMN05326640, study PRJNA326480) | marine metagenome | isolation source: seawater | place: Atlantic Ocean: North East | collected 2012
AAAAGTATTAAAAGACATAGATAATTAATGTATAAATTATTTTATAGAAATTATGAATCAAAAAAATGGCAAAAATTCACTAGGGATTGATATTTGCTTTGAAGATTTGGACAATCCTATAGAATTGTTCAAAAAATGGTTTTCCAAAGCCGAAGAAAGTGAAATTAATGACCCAAATGCTGTTGCAGTAGCAACTTCAAATAAAAGCAATCAGCCTAATGTTAGGATGGTTCTACTTAAGGGTTTAAGTGATAAAGGATTTGTTTTTTATACAAATTTTAATAGCAGAAAAGGAAGTGAACTAAAAGAAAATCAAAAAGCCTCTATGTGTTTTCACTGGAAAAGTTTAAGACGTCAAGTAAGAGCTATTGGCAAAGTAGAAGAGGTTTCAACTAAAGAGGCAGATGATTATTTTAATTCAAGACCATACAAAAATAGAATTGGAGCTTGGGCCTCATCGCAATCAAAAATATTAGATAAAAGAGAAACATTTTTGAAAAATATTCAAGTATTCGAAAAAAAGTATCCTGATGAAAAAAATGTCCCAAGACCTCCTCATTGGTCTGGATGGAGGTTATTACCTGACGAAATTGAATTTTGGTTAGATGGTGAGGGCAGGATTCATGAAAGATTGAATTACAAAAAAAATAAAGGTAAGTGGGAGAAAGAACTTCTTTATCCTTAGAAAGATCTATTTAAACTAAAACTTGTTAAGTTTTGTAAAATTTTTTTATCTTCTGTATCAGGAAAAATTGCTAAAGCATCAAAAGAAACGTTAACAAAGTATTCCGCTTTTTTAAAAGTAGCCTCTACAGCTTTATATTTATTAATTAAAGCAAGTGTTTCACTAAAATCTTCCTCAGTTCTTTTTTCTTTCTTCATAATTTCATTTAAAAAATTTTTTTCCTCTTCATTTCCTTTTTGAAAAATTGTGATCAAAGGAAGTGTTACTTTTCCTTCAAAAAAATCTTTCCCAATTTCTTTACCAAAAAGTTTTTCTTTTGCATAATAATCCAAAGCATCATCGGCAATCTGAAAAGCTAAACCTAAATTTCTTCCATAAGACTCAAGGGCCTTTTTTTCTTTTTCGTTACTTCTCGATAAGCAGGCACCTGTTTTAGTTGCAGCAGAAAAAAGTGATGCAGTTTTTAAATTAATTATTTCTATATAAGTTTCTTCTAATAAATCTGCTTCACCCTTATGTTGAAGTTGTAATACTTCGCCTTGAGCAATTTTTGCTGATGTAGAAGATAATAGTTTTAAAACTTCTAAATCACCATCTTCGACCATCATTTCAAAACATCTACTTAATAAATAATCACCAACTAATATAGATGATTGATTGCCCCAAATAGAATTTGTGGTCTTAACTCCTCTTCTTAAAGCACTTTCGTCGATTACATCATCATGTAATAATGTTGCAGAATGTATAAGCTCAACACAAGCCGCTAGATTAATATCCCTGTTATCCGCTTTGTAGCCAGTCAGCTTTGCGGACTCAAGAGTCAGTAAAGCTCTTAATCTTTTACCGCCAGAGTTTAAGTGATGATCACTCATTTTTTCAATGAGATTGACGTCACTTTTCAACCTTTCTTTAATAAGAGTCTCAACTTTTTCCAACTTGTCACTTAAAAGGTTTTTAAGTTCTAAGTAAGCAGAATTTGCCGATTTTTTTAGAGGTATCACTGATCCCATAATCAATCTTTATATTTGTTTTCAGCAATAATAAATTTATAAATAGTAACGTGGTGACGCACCCACAATTCAACTACAAGTAGCGAAATTATTAATTAAAATTTAAATTTTTACTGTTATAAGAATATAAAATAACCATCGTAAAAATATGTTTTCGTTTTTTAAGAAAAAAAAGATAGTTCCTCATGTAAGACTTACTGGAATAATTGGGTCAGGCGGTAGGTTTAAACAAGGTATGGAACTAGCTAATCAAAGAGATATTTTAAAAAGAGCTTTCTCAGTTAAAAAAATTACCCATGTAGCGGTATCAATAAATTCTCCGGGCGGTTCACCAGTTCAATCACATCTTATTTATAGTTATATAAGACAATTAGCTGAAAAAAATAAAGTAAAGGTAATTGTCTTTGCCGAAGACGTAGCAGCATCTGGGGGTTATTTTATCGCTTGCGCGGGAGATGAGATCTACGCAAACTCAAGTTCTATTATTGGCTCTATAGGAGTAATATCAGCCTCATTCGGTTTTAAAGACTTAATTCAAAAAATTGGAGTAGAAAGAAGAGTTTATACAGCTGGAAAAAATAAAAGTACCCTTGATCCATTTAAAGAGGAGAAAGAAGAGGACATAAAAAGATTAAAGGCTATACAATTAGAATTACACGAGGATTTTATAAAAATCGTGGAGAAAAGCAGAGGGCCAAAACTTAAAGACCCGGAAAAAAATAATATTTTCACTGGTGAGTTTTGGACTGGTAAAACATCGCTAAAGCTTGGTTTAATTGATGGGATTGGTAACGCTGATCAGGTTCTAAAAGAAAAATTTGGTGAAAAAGTAATCATTAAGAATTTTGAAAAACCAAAAGGATTTATTGCAAGAAAACTATCTTCGTCTATTACAGATCCTTTTGAGAAACTTACAAATATTATAGAAGAAAAATCGATGTGGCAAAAATTTGGTTTATAAATGCCTGCAAAAAAAAAAGCTGAAAAAAAATTAAATACATCCTTTCAAGACATTATAATGAATCTCCAAAAGTACTGGGGAAAAAATGGATGTGTAATTTTACAACCCTATGACTTAGAGGTCGGCGCTGGAACATTTCACCCTGCGACTACTTTAAGGTCTTTGGGACCTAAACCCTGGAAAGCCGCATATGTTCAACCTTCAAGACGTCCGACAGATGGAAGATATGGTGAGAATCCAAATCGATTACAACATTATTATCAATATCAAGTTATTATTAAACCTTCCCCAAAAAATATAAAGCAATTATATTTAAAAAGCTTAGCAGCCATAGGTATAGATGTAAAAAATCACGATATACGTTTTGTTGAGGATGATTGGGAAAGTCCAACTTTAGGTGCAGCTGGTTTAGGTTGGGAGGTGTGGTGTGATGGAATGGAAATAACTCAATTTACTTATTTTCAACAGATGACTGGGATAGAATGCAAACCTGTACCTGTAGAAATAACCTATGGATTAGAAAGACTTTGTATGTTTGTGCAAGGAAAAAATAGTGTTTTCGATCTTGATTGGAATAATGAAGGTATAAAATATAAAGAAGTTTTTCTTCAAGCAGAAAAGGAATTTTCTGCTTATAATTTTGAATTTGCAAATACTGATAAATTACTTCAAAACTTTGAAAATTCAGAAAATGAATGTAAATCTTTACTAGAAAAAAAATTGTCACTACCTGCGTATGACCAATGTTTAAAAGCAAGTCATATTTTTAATTTATTAGATGCGCGTGGTGTTATCGGTGTTGCAGAGAGAACTGGTTATATAACCAGAATTAGAGAACTTGCAAAAGGTTGTGGCGCACTATGGTTAAGCACGCAAAGTTAGATTATGGCAGAACTTCTATTGGAACTTTATAGTGAGGAAATTCCACCTCAATTACAAATAGCAGCAAGGTCTCAAGTGAAACAATTTTTCGAAAACTCACTTAAAGAAAATAATATAAAATATAAAGAATTATCAGTTTACTCTTCACCAACTAGATTAACATTAATGATAAAAAATCTTAATGAAAAAATTAAAACAGAAGCAAAAGAAATCAAAGGACCTAAAGTAGACTCTCCAGAACAAGTTATTCAAGGTTTCATTAAGGCAAAAAATATATCTGAAAGAGATTTAATTCAAAAAAACACCGAAAAGGGTAAGTTTTATTTCATTAAAACACAATCTCAATCTATTCTAGTTGAAGATTTACTAAAAAAAATCATTACAAAGACAATAGGTTCAATCAGTTGGAAAAAATCAATGAAATGGTCAGAGTATAATTTAATGTGGGGGAGACCTTTGAGGTCAATATTTGCAAGATTTAATAACAAAAAACTATCTTTCAAATTTGATCATCTTGAAGCAACAGATGAAATTATTATTGAGCAAGATTTAGTTATTAAAACAAAAAAAATAAAAGATTTTAAAGAATACTCTAACTTTTTGAAAAGTCACAATATTGTTATTAATCATAAAGAACGACAGGAAATTGTTCTTAAAAAAATTAGCTCATTATGTGAGTCAAAACAATATAAGGAGTATTTAAATTTTAAACTTTTAGAAGAAGTTGTTAACATTGTTGAGGATCCAAATTTACTCCATATAAGTTTTAGCAAAGATTATCTAGAGATACCTAAAGAAATTATAATTTCTACCTTGGAAAAACATCAAAGATATTTTCCAATTTTTGATAGCAGAGATCGGCTAACAAATTATTTTTTTGTTGTAGCTAATAAAAAAGATAAAAAAAAATTGATAGCCCAGGGAAATAAAAGGGTCGTAGAGGCTAGGCTGGCAGATGCTAAATTTTTTTGGGATAAGGATAGATCTAAAAATTTGATTAAACAAATTGCTTATCTTAAATCTATCACCTTTTATGAAAAATTAGGTACTGTTTATGACAAAACACAAAGACTAAGGAAGTTAGCTGGTTTGCTGTCAGATGATTTAAATATTAATAAAGAAAAAGTTCAAGTTGCAGCTTCAATATCTAAATCTGATTTATGCTCTGATTTAGTTGCAGAGTATCCAGAACTACAAGGTGTTATGGGAAAATATTTTGCGTTAGCACAAGGTTTTGAAGAAGATATTGCTAATTCAATAAGTGATCATTATTTACCGACAGGCCTAACCTCAGCTTTGCCAAAAAAACCGTTTAGCTATTCAATTTCAATTGTAGATAAAATAGATACTTTAGTTGGCTTTTTTGTAATCAATGAAAAACCTTCAAGTTCAAAAGATCCATTTGCTTTAAGAAGAGCTGCTATTGGGTTACTCAGAATAATCATTGAAAATAAATTATCATTTAGGCTAAGAGATTTGATTAGCTATGCTATAAGTCTCTATCAAGAACAAGGTGTTGAAACTAAAAATGAGAACACAGAACAACAGGTTCTAGAATTTATAAAAGAAAGAATGAGAAACGTTTTGAAGCTCAAAAATATTAAAAGTGATATAATTGAAGCATCTATCAGCTCTCATGCTGGAGATAATTTCTTAGCTCTTTATTCAAAAACAATTTTAATGAATAAATATAAAAATAAAGGTATCGGTCTGAATGCAATCAGTTCGTATAAAAGAGCTTCAAATATTTTAGATAAAGTTGGAAAGAGAATCAATGGAAGGCCCGATGCTGTATTATTTAGAAAAGAAGAAGAAAAAATACTTCACAATAAAATAAATGAGATTCGAAAAGCTTTTACAGTAAAAGAAGACAATAAAGACTATGAAAGCTTGTTAATAAAGCTCTCTGACACCAAAGAAACCACGGATAATTTTTTTGACAATGTAGTTGTAAATGACGAAAATCAAGATATTAAAAATAATCGATTAGAGTTACTTAAAATGTTTTGTAATACTTTTGACAACTTTATTGATTTTTCTAAATTAGAGGGTCTGTAATGACAAAAATAATATTTAGTTTTGATGATAAATCTGCAAAAAAATTAAGAGATAAAAAAAATATTCTTGGTGGAAAAGGCGCCAATCTTGGTGAAATGGGCAGGTTGGGTTTACCTGTTCCCCCAGGATTTACAATTACAACAGATGTTTGTAAGCTTTTTTATAAAAATAAAAAAAAATTGCCAAAAAAAGTAATAAAAAATATTGATACAGAACTTAAAAATATTGAAAAAAAAACTAAAAAAAAATTTGGTAATCTTAAAAATCCGTTATTAGTTTCAGTAAGATCAGGAGCTAGAATTTCAATGCCAGGTATGATGGATACGATTTTAAACCTAGGCCTTAATGATCAAACAGTAGAATCTTTAAAAAAGAGAACATCCAATGGAAGGTTTGCAAAAGATAGCTATAGAAGATTTATACAGATGTACAGTAGCGTAGTTCTAGGTGTCGAAAGTCATTTATTTGAAGAATTAATCGATAATTATAAGTTAACGAAAGGAGTTTTACTGGACACAGATTTGGACGAAAGTGATTGGGATGGTTTGATTTTAAATTTTAAAGAACTAATTAAAAAAGAAAAAAAAATTAGCTTTCCTCAAGATGTGAAAGAACAGTTATTAGGTGCAATAAACGCTGTATTTTTATCTTGGGATAGTCAAAGAGCAAAAACTTATAGAAAATTAAATCAAATTCCTGATCATTGGGGAACAGCAGTAAATGTTCAAGCTATGGTCTTTGGAAATATGGGCGATGATTGTTCAACAGGCGTTGCTTTTACTAGAAATCCTTCAACAGGAGATAATGCTTTCTTTGGAGAATTTTTAATTAACGCACAAGGAGAGGATGTAGTAGCAGGTACAAGAACCCCTCAACATATTACTAAAAAAGCTAAACTAGAGTCAGGTTCAAAGGACCTTTCTTTGGAAGAGGCGATGCCTAAAGTTTATAAAGAACTATCTAGGGTATTCTTGAAATTAGAAAAACATTACAAAGATATGCAAGATATTGAATTTACAGTTGAAAATAATAAATTGTGGATGTTGCAAACAAGATCAGGAAAAAGGACTGCCAAGGCTGCAATTAAAATTGCAGTTGATATGGTGAAAGAAAAATTAATTTCAAAGAAGGAGGCAATACAAAGAATTGACCCAAATACTTTAGACACTTTATTACATCCAACTTTAGACGACAAAGTTAAGAAAGACATAATTGCCTCAGGTTTACCCGCATCACCTGGAGCTGCAAGTGGTAAAGTTGTTTTCACTGCAGATGAAGCAGAAAAATTAAATGGAATGATGCAAGATACTATATTAGTAAGATTAGAAACTTCACCAGAGGACATTCATGGAATGCATGCCGCAAAAGGAATTCTCACTGCTAGGGGAGGAATGACAAGTCATGCTGCTGTTGTCGCCAGAGGAATGGGAAGGCCGTGTGTTTCTGGCTCAAATGAAATTACAATCGATTATGAATTAAAACAATTTAAAGCAGGGGATGAAATTATCAAAGAAGGTGATGTTATTACTATTGATGGAGGAAGTGGAAAAGTAATGAAAGGACTGGTTCCTACTGTCCAACCAGAAATTTCAGGATATTTTTCTACTATTATGAAATGGGCTGATGAATTTCGAAAACTAAAAATAAGGACAAATGCTGAAACGGAAGCAGATAGCAAAACAGCTAGAGAATTTGGTGCTGAAGGGATAGGCTTATGTAGAACCGAACACATGTTCTTTGATGAAGAAAGAATTTTATCTGTAAGACAAATGATTTTATCTAAGTCTAAAGAAGATAGAAATAGTGCGTTAGAAAAGCTTTTGCCTCATCAAAAAGAAGACTTTAAAAAAATATTTAAGATAATGTCAGGCTTACCTGTCACAGTAAGACTATTAGATCCACCACTCCACGAATTTTTACCAAAAGCTGATAAAGATATAGATGAAGTAGCAAGGTCTTTAAATCTATCTGCAAAAGAAATTAAAGATAGAATAGCCGAGCTACATGAGGAGAATCCTATGTTAGGCCATAGAGGTTGCAGACTTGGTATTTCTTTTCCAGAAATTTATGAAATGCAATGCAGAGCGATTTTTGAAGCGATAGTTCAGCTCAAAAAAGAAAAAGTAAAATCAGCCTTTGTAGAAATAATGATTCCTTTAGTATCTACTGAGTCGGAGCTAAAAATTTTACGAGCTTTAGTTAACAAAATTGCTAAAGAAATTGAAAAAGAAAAAAAAATTAAATTGGAATATATGGTTGGAACAATGATTGAATTACCGCGTGCTGCTTTACAAGCTAAGTCTATTTCAAAATATGCCGATTTTTTCAGCTTTGGAACTAACGATTTAACTCAAACGACACTAGGCATAAGTCGGGATGACTCAGGAAAATTTTTAAACGATTATATTGATAATAAAATTTTTGATGTAGATCCATTTGTAAGTATTGATCAAAACGGAGTAGGTGAGTTAGTGGAAATAGCTTCAACGAGAGGCAGAAAGACAAATAAAAATATTAAGTTAGGGATTTGTGGCGAACATGGCGGTGATCCAAAGAGTATTGAATTTTGTTCTAAAACAGGACTGAATTATGTTTCCTGTTCTCCATTCAGAGTCCCAGTAGCAAGATTAGCTGCTGCCCAAGCTGAGTTATCTAAATAATAAAGTTGTATCAAATGATTTTGCACTATGCGTTATTGCACCTACAGATATTCTATTAATTCCTATTTTTGATATTTGTTTAATATTTTTTAGAGATGCTTTTCCTGAATACTCAGTTTGATATCTATTTTTACAAAGTTTTAAACATTTTTTTATTTGTGGAGTTTTCATATTATCAAAAAGTATTCTTTTAAATTTTAGTCCTAAAATTTGTTTGAGTTGATTGAAGTTTTCAATTTCTACTGTAACAATTTTTTTTGTTTTTATAGCTTTCTTTACTAATGTTCTAAGATTATTAGATGCACTAATATGATTTTCTTTAATTAGGATTTCATCACTTAAATTATATCTATGATTATATCCTCCTCCTTTTTTTACAGCATATTTTTCAAGAGCTCTCAAATTTGGTGTAGTTTTCCTTGTACAACATATCTTAGTTTTTTTACTAGTTTTTTTAACGAATAGATTAGTTGAGGTTGCGATACCTGAAGCGTGATTAAGAAAGTTCAATGCAGTTCTTTCAGCAATTAAGATTGTTTTGATTTTAGCTCTTATTTCAGCGATCACTATATTTTTTTTTATTTTTTTTCCATCAGAGACTTTTTTTATAAAGACTGTTTCTCTTCCAATTAATTTAAAAGCTGCTTTGCAGAATTCTAATCCAGCAATTACTCCATCTTGTTTAGCTATGATCCAAGCTTTAATTATTTTATTTTTTGAATCTATTAGGTTAGTTGTTATATCACCTCTAGGTCTTAGATCTTCCTCTAGAGCTTTCTTCACCACTGTTTTGATATAATTTTGATTAAATTTTTGCACTGATCTAACGACCAATTTCAGTCATTCTAATTACAGATTTTCTTGCAGCTTCTATTGTTTGATTATCTAAAACAATTTCATTAGTATCATTTTCTAAACAATCTAAGATTTTTTCTAAATCAATTTTTTTCATATAAGGGCAAAGATTGCACGGTTTGATGAAAGATACGTTTGGATTATCAGCTTCGACGTTATCACTCATAGAACATTCAGTCACTAACATTACTTTTTTAGGTTGATTATCTTTTACATACTTTATCATGCCAGAGGTTGATCCCGCAAAGTCAGATGCCTCAATTACATCCGGCGGGCACTCAGGATGAGCTATAACTTTGATACCTGGGTTTAGATTTTTAATATCCTCAATCTCTTTTTTAGTAAATTGCTCGTGAACAATACATGTTCCTTTCCAAGAAATAATTTTTACTTTTGTATTCTTTGCTACATAGTCTGCTAGATATTGGTCAGGAAGAAAAATTACTTTATCCACGTTTAAAGACTCAACTACTTTAACAGCATTTGCGGAAGTACAGCAAATATCCGTTTCTGCTTTTACATCTGCAGATGTATTAACGTACGACACAACTGGAACTCCAGGATATTTTTGTTTTAGTAATCTTACGTCTTTTCCAGTTATTGAACTTGCTAAAGAACAACCTGCTTGCATATCAGGCAAATAAACTTTTTTAGACGGACTCATTAGTTTTGCTGTTTCAGCCATAAAGTGAACCCCGCACATTATAATTTTACTTGCAGAAGTTTTCGCTGCCTCAACTGCTAATGCTAATGAGTCAGCCGCTATATCCGCTACACCGTGGTAAATTTCTGGTGTCTGATAATTGTGTGCAAGAATTATGGCATTTTTTTCTTTTTTAAGTTTATTAATTTTTTCTATTAAAGGAGCATGTATTTTCCACTCAGCTTCAGGCACGAACTTAGAGATTTTCTTATATATCTCCCGTGAATTGTTTAAATTTTGTTGTTGTACAGACATACTAATTCCAATTTACCAACTTGAGATTAAATTGTCATTCATTTATTGTCGCATAAAAATAAGTGCGGTCGTGCTGAAATTGGTAGACAGGCACGCTTGAGGGGCGTGTGGGTTTCCCGTGAGAGTTCGAGTCTCTCCGACCGCACCAATTTCATAATAAATCAAATGATATAATTTCTAAAAAAACTGGACAATGGTAATTTTGATCTATATGAAGGATTGATATTTGACTACGCAATGCTATGAGCGAAACTAATTCTGTAACTACCGTCCCTATACCAGAAATAGAAACTTATTGGAATGAGAGAATAAGAGAGTTTGAAGTCGATCCAATATGGAAACAACACCCGATTTACCAATCTGAAAGATATATAGAATATAAAAGAAATTGGAAGAAAGCAGCAAAAGGAGAATACTTATCCGACTTTCCACTAAATATTGAAGTTGAACCAACTTATTACTGTAATCTTAAATGTCCGTTCTGTCCTAGGTTTGTCGCTCACGGAGAAAGACAAGACAAACATATGAAAAAAGAAATCTGGGGACATATTATAGAGGAGTGTTCTAAAAATAATCTTCCATCAATGCAAATGGATCATGAAGCAGAGTCATTAATGAATCCAAAGTTTTTTGAGTATCTTGAGGATACTAAGAAAGCTGGAATTTTAGAAACATGGCTTCATTCAAATGGAAATATGGTTAATGAAAAAAATGCAAGAAAATTAATTCAAGGCGGTCTTAAAAGAATAAATTTTTCAATAGATGCATTTAAAAAAGAAACTTATGATAAATTAAGAGTAGGAGGAAAATATGAAAAAGTAATTAATAATATTTTAAATTTTCTTAAAATTAAAGAAGAGTTAAATGCTTCTTATTTAAGAGTGAGGGTAAGTTTTTTAGAACAAAAAGAAAATTTTTTGGAAAAAAAAGAATTTTTTAATTTCTGGTCAAAACAAAAAGGTATTAATACAATTACTTTTCAAAAATATTTAGATTGTGAACCTTTTGAAAAAGAGGATGAGGATATTAATTTATCAGAAAAAGAATTAGAGAAAAAATACAAAGACGAAAAACCTTTCTTTTGCGGTGCTCCATGGGAAACTCCAATAATACAAGAGGATGGAAAAATAGCTCCTTGCGGTATGCCAATTAGAGAACATAATAAAGATTTCTTTCTAGGAGATATAAACAAAGGAGATACGATCAGCGGATGTTGGAATGGTGACAAAATGAACAAACTCAGAGCAAAACATAAAAATAACGAATGGTACAAAGAAAACATGTGTAGAGTTTGTGTAAAGATTGGGCGAACAGCCCAAAAGCGCGATTTAAATTCAGATGATATTTAGACCTTTTGGCGGGACTTTGAAAAAAGTTTCAGAAATTGGTTTAGGTTTATCTCAACTATCACAAACGAAAAATACAAAATCATACGGCTATAAATCAGAGAAACAAGTTTTATCTATTATCAGGCACGCTATTAAAAAAAAAATAAATTTTTTTGATACTGCAGACACCTATGGCGAAACTGAAAAAATTTTAGGCAATCTTTCAAAAAGAGAAAAAAATAAAATTATCATAAGTACTAAAGCTGGATGGAAACCTGATGGTAATAGATGTTTCAAAGCTAAATACCTAGAACAACAGTTAGATCGATCTTTAAAAAATATTAAAACCGAGAAAATCGATCTATTTATGTTAAATAAACCAAAGTTTGATGAAGTTAATAAAGAGGATTTAATTCATTTCCTCGAAAAATTAAAAAAAAAGGGTAAAATTGAATTAAGCGGAATTATCATCGGAGACGCAAATAATTTTTCAAAAATCATATCTAGAAAAGAAATCGATATATTTTCTATTTTATTTAATTTAAACTCAATTAATCATTTATCATTAATTAATAAAATTAAAAAGAAAAAAGGAATAATTATTAGATCTCCATTAAATAGTGGTTTGTTAAGTGGAAAAGTAAATTATAACACAAAATTTCATCCAGGAGATGAAAGGTCGAATTATTTTAATAATGAAATTCTAAAAAAGAAAATGGTCAAAATTAAAGAATTGCAAAAAAAATTAAATATTAATGATAGATCGCTACTTAAATTTTCAATGGATTTTGCTTTAAGCAACAAGTTTATATCAACAGTATTAATCGGTTGTTCATCAATTGAGCAATTAAAAAAAATTTTGAAATATCATTCGAAAACAAGGTATTTAAGCGACAAAGTTTACAATAAAGCTATTAAATGTTCTAAAATATTAACAAAAAAGTATAGGATGAGTGATCAATTATTATGATAAATTTTTTTCAAAAAAATAAAAGGATAATTCTTATTATTCTTGTAGTTTTATTTATTGAATTAAGTGGTTACGGAATTCTGGCTTCACTCTCACGTCTTTTAAATGCTATTTAAAATCTTACATTTTTTCCCATTTGCTATTAATTCCTTATCGTTAAATTCAAAAATATCCGGATCAAGAACTTTAATTAAACCGAAGGCGTGAGGCTTATCAATTATTATTTTGCCCACTACATCACTATTATATGTTAATTCATCTCCAATACTTAAATTTTCAGAAGATGATATTGGCAACAATCTTCTTCTGAGTTTATTCTTTAATCTCATTCTTGCTGTATTTTCTTGCCCTACAAAACAACCTTTTTTGAAATCGATTGCTTGAAGATTTTCAAAATTTGCCTCTAAACCAAATAGTTGATTTTTTAAATTTTCAAGACCTTTTTCAGGAATGCCTAATTTATAGGCTAGAGCATAATATTCAGCGCTATTAATAATTTTTAGATTCAATTTTTTAATAGTTAAATACAGTTTTTCTAAATTTGAAAATATTCTTGCTCCTAATTCTTTATTTCTTGGATCAGAAAATATAGGAGTATCTCTAAAGAATATAGTATTATCTGAACATTTAGTTTCATTTTGTAAATCATAAAATTTTTCAGGGCTAATAATCCCTATAGCGAATTTAGAGGAAAGATTTTCTATATTTACTTTTGACCTTAGTTTATATTTTGATAAATTTTCAATAAGTTCATTTGTAGAATTTTCGCTGCAATCTAGCAAAAATCCTTTATCATCTTTTATAACAAAAAACTCATTCAAATATTTACCTTGAGGTGTTAGTAAAGCTGCGAAAAGTGAATTCTTTTTCGAAACTTTTTTTATATCGTTTGTAATAGTATTTTGAAGAAAATTTGTTGCGTCATCACCACTTATTAAGATAGTACCTCTTTTTTCTAAAATAATTACTTGATCTTTTTTCATAATTAATACTTATACAGTATAATACAAATTTAAAATATGTCTGACAATTATAGCCTCATTATTAAAAATGGTTCTTGTTATATCAATGGTAAATTAACAAAAACTGATCTCGGTTTATCTGAAAATAAAATCAAAAAGGTAGGAGATATAGAACTAAATAGCTCTAAAGTTTACGATGCCACCGATAAGGTAATTTTACCGGGAATAATAGACACTCAAGTGCATTTTAGAGAGCCTGGTTCTACTGATGCTGAAGATTTAGAAAGTGGCAGTAGAGCGGCTGTACTTGGCGGGGTCACATCTTTATTTGAGATGCCAAATACGAATCCACCAACAGCAAATTTAGCCGAATTTGAAAAAAAATTACAGGCAGCTAAAAACAGGATGCACAGTAATTATGCATTTTATTTTGGAGCGACTCCAAACAATACTGAACAATTAGCTCAATTGAAAAATGTTGAGGGTTGTTGCGGTGTAAAACTTTTTGCAGGATCTTCAACGGGTAATCTTCTAGTTGATAAAGAAGCAGACATTGAAAAAGTAATCTCAAGTAGCGATAGAATAGTTTCTATTCATTCTGAGGATGAAGATATAATTAGATTAAGAAAAAAGTTTATCAAAAAAGGTGAGGTTCATTCACACCCCGAATGGAGAAACGTTGAATGTGCGATGTCTTCAACAAGAAGAGTAGTTAAAATTGCGGAGAGATATAATAAAAAAATTCATGTACTTCATGTTACTACTAAAGAAGAAGTAGACTTTTTAGCTATGCATAAAAAAAATGTTACCTTCGAAACTACCCCTCAACATTTAACTTTGTACGCACCAGACTGTTATGATAAATTAGGCACCTACGCTCAAATGAATCCACCCTTAAGATCAAAAGATCATCATGACCGTCTTTGGGTTGCGATTAAAAACAATGTTGTAGATGTACTTGGATCAGACCATGCTCCTCATTTAAAGAGAGATAAAGATAAAGAATATCCTAATTCACCATCCGGTATGCCAGGAGTTCAAACAATTTTCCCAGTTATGATTGACCACGTTAACAAGGGCAAACTTTCTTTAAATCAACTTATTAACTTAATGTGTGAAAATCCGTGCAAAATCTTTGGAATTAAAAATAAAGGTTTTATAAAAGAGGGTTTTGATGCAGATTTAACAATTGTTGATATGAATAAAGAAGTTACTATTAAAAATGAAATGATTGCAAGTAAATGTGGGTGGACACCTTTCCACAATTATAAAGTGAAGGGATTTCCAGTTGGAACCATTATAAATGGAATATTAGTAATGTCTGACGGGAAAATTTTAGCTGAGTCTAAGGGAAAACCTCTAAATTTTTAAAATATTATTTTTAATTAGATCTTCTTTAACTTCATCTAAAATAACAGGATCATCTATTGTTGCTGGCATTTTATAAGGTTCATTGTCTGCGATTTTTCTTACAGTTCCTCTAAGCACTTTTCCTGATCTAGTTTTAGGCAACCTCTTTACTACAATTGCAACTTTGAATGCTGCAACAGGACCAACTTTTTCTCTAACCATTTTTATACATTCGCTAATAATATCTTTTTTATCTTTGGTTACTCCTGCCTTAAGCGCTAGCAACCCAATAGGTATTTGACCCTTAAGTTTATCAGCTATTCCTATTACTGCACACTCTGCAACATTTGGATGTTCTGCCAGAACTTCTTCAATTGCTCCAGTTGATAATCTATGACCTGCAACATTAATTATGTCGTCTGTTCTAGACATTATCCAAACATAACCATCTTCATCAATGTGTCCCGCATCGTAAGTTTGGTAATATCCAGGATAAGTAGTCATATAATTTTCTTTATACCTTTTGTCAGCTCCCCAAAGAGTTGGAAAAGTTCCTGGTGGAAGAGGGAGCTTTACAACAATATCTCCCATTTTACCTGGACCTACTTCTTTACCCTCAGAATTTAAAACTTTTAGATCA
>MDSV01078105.1_pt1 | contig 15317 bp, 15 predicted proteins | sample 810851 | NCBI WGS metagenome assembly MDSV01 (sample SAMN05326640, study PRJNA326480) | marine metagenome | isolation source: seawater | place: Atlantic Ocean: North East | collected 2012
AAGTTTTTGTATGCAAAAAAACCTCTTAATCCCGATTCAAAATTATTTTCATTTGCTCTTGTGACTTTAAATTTCATAAAACCCCCACCTGAATTTATTTATTAATATAACCTAGCATATATGTTTTGAAGTTAAAAACCATATGAGTTATCAGTTTATAGTTTTTTAAAAAACACAAACTTCTGATTTAAAGTCCATACCATGACCAGGGCGATTAGTTGGTTTTAAAGTTCCATTATTTGGCAAAAGAGGTTCTTTCCATAAATGATCATACCATCCCATATATTCAAGCCAAGAAGGGTTTTTTATGGAAGCATTAATATGAATAGAAAGCTCAGGAAACATATGAGGAGCTATTTTAAGGCCATATTCATCAGCTAATCTTGATGTTAATAACAAGTTTGTATAACCACCTCTCATTATATCTGGTTGAAGAATACGAATTTTTTTATTTTTCATCAAAGGTAATAGATCATTGTGTGTAAAATTATTTTCTCCAGTTACAATAGGCGTATTTATAGAATTACAAATTAGATTATAACCTTCAAAATCATCAGCCATAATTGGTTCTTCAATCCATTCAGGATTGTATTTATCTATTTCTTTACAAACTTTAATTGTCTCTTCTACACCCCAACCTTGATTAACGTCTATCATCAATCCAATATCGTCACCTAATGAATTACGCATATCTCTTACATTTAAAATATCCTCCTTATTTGAAAAACAATGGGCAACTTGCATTTTTATAGACTTAAAACCTTTTCTTACATAATTCTTGGCTTTTTCAATCATCCCGTCATGACCTAAACCACGATAGCAACCTGAACCATAAACAGGAAATTCTTTCAAGTCACCATTCCAAACTTTCCATAGAGGGAAACCTAAAGACCTTCCATAACAATCCCATAAAGCAATATCTAAAGCAGACATAGCCATAACACTTATCCCCATACGTCCCTGAATAAATGTTGCATTCCACATTTTTTTCCATAAGAATTCTACATCATTAATTTTTTCCCCTATAAGAAGCGGCTTAAGCATTTCGTTAATACACATTTCCAAGGTTTTAAGCCCACCAACTAATGGGTGCAAATGACCAGTACCTATACAGCCATCTTTAGTTTCCACTTGTACTATCAAAAGATCAATATTTTCTAATTTTAAAAAACCTGTTTTAGGAGGATCAGTAAAAGGAACCGAAACAATTTTTGTTTTTATAGATTTAATTATCATTAATAGTATTTAAAACTTCAACTATATTAATATTTAACATCTAATATCTTCATTGTGAATATTTTATGTCAAATTTTATAGTGATTAAATAATTTAATATATTATATAAAATTAAATTTTGGTAATAATCATATATGACAAAAATTTTATTAGTTTTAACTTACACGCTTGGAATTTATTTAGTTATTATTTTGTTAACATTTTTCTTTCAGCGATCATTACTATATTTGCCCTCTAAGAAAAAAATCGATATTTCTTATTATTCAAATACTGGTTTGAAAGAAATTGAGCATATAACCTCAGACAGATTAATTTTAAAATCTTTGTTTAAAAAACCAGGTTCTATAGATATGCCTACAATACTCATTTTTCATGGTAATGCTGGACATATTGGTCATCGAGTAGATAAGTTTAAACCTTTTATAGATTCTGGTTATGGGTTATTATTACTTGAATATAGAGGATATAGTGAAAATCCAGGCAAACCGAATGAATTAGGTTTCTACAAAGATGGTATGTCGGCTATACAGTTTTTATCTAAACAAAATATTTCTCCTCAAAAAATCGTTGTTTATGGAGAGTCTCTTGGATGCGGAATAGCAACAAAGTTATCAACAGAGATTACTTTTCTTGCCACAATTTTAGAAGCTCCATTTACTTCCATTTCTGATATAGCCCAACGTCATTATTGGTATCTACCTGCAAAATGGTTGGTATTAGATCGTCATGATATATTAGGAATAATAAAAAATATTAAATCTTCTCTTCTTGTTATACATGGTGAAAAAGATAATGTCATTGATATAGAATTTGGTAAAAAGGTTTTTGATGCTGCACCACATCCAAAAGAAGCCTTATATTATCCTAATGCTGGACACAACAATCTCTATGAATTTAATGTTTTTGAAAAAATATTCAGATTTTTAAGAAAAGATTAGTTAAGAAAATACTCTTTTATTTAATTTAACCAGCTTAATGACAGCCTTTTCCTAGTACTTTAAGTACCCAATAGTTATATGGTAAGGGAGTAATAAACCCTGCTATCAACATTAAAGGTATTACCCACCAAGTTAATATCGCACCACCAGTAAATACTACATCTGTAACATTCATAGCAATTTCCATAGAAACCATAGAAACTAAAGACATTCCTATAGCAGTTTTAAAGGCCAATTTAAATGGCATTTGTCTAGAGAGAATAAAAACTTCAAGAATAATTGATGTAAGTATTCCATTTAATATAGCTAATGACATTATTATAATAATTGGCCAATCTATTTTCATAAATTGAAAAAAACCAATTGTACCAAAATCCCCGATACAACAACCTAACAAACACCATAAAGTATTTTTAGACGCTTGTAACCATGTATGGAAACAAATCCAGTTAATTGATAATATATTTTTTATTGACATTTTAAACTATTATAATTTATTACTTAGTCATAAACCTTGCCCTAAGGGGAGAGTAAAGTAAAAAATCATGAATATTGGAAAAGCTGCATATTTATCAAATTTAACAGTTAAAGCTGTAAGATATTATGCAAATATAGGATTAGTTAAACCTCAACAAAAAATATTGTCTGGATATAGAGAATATTCAAATGCAGAAGTATCGAAACTTAAGTTTATTGGCAAAGCAAGAAAGTTTGACTTCAGTATAAATGAATGCAGAGAACTTTTATCTCTCTATGAAAATAAAAATAGAACTAGTAAAGAAGTAAAAAAAATAACATTAGAAAAAATTTCTCAAATAGATGTTAAATTAAAGGATTTAAATGATTTAAAAATTGAACTGAGTTATTTAGCAAATAATTGCCAAGGCGACAATAGGCCGGATTGCCCTATTTTAAATGAACTAGCAAAATCATAATGAATTAAAAAGAAAAATAATTTAATTTCTACTAGGAAAGTCTAGTCCTACACCTTTTAAATGACTGAAATATTGATTTATTTTCTTAATACTTTCTTCAGATAATCTAGGCGCTAATATAGATTGCAAATTCTCTTTTAAATGATTTTTATTCCCTGTTCCAAAAAGGACAGTATCAACACCTTGTTCATGCCTTACATATCTGTAACAGGCATCCATTACATTTTTAGCTCCACTATCTTTTAATATAAATTTAAGAGGATACTCTTCTCTAGCAAACCATTCAGGAAGTTGCTTACTTTTAACTAAATATTTAATATCATTTTTTAATCGACCAGGGACAGAAAAAAGACTTCTTACAACAAACATAGCCATAGTTCCTATGTTTTTTGAGACAGTCTTTGGGAAGATTATTTTTTTAGCATTATGATTCATGACTGAAAAAGCAAACATTATAACATCAAAACAATCATGAGTAAGTGCTTTTGTCATTGAAACTTGTTCTGAATCTAAAGGTGAAGATTCTGTTATACCTAAAAATCTAAATTTACCTTTCTCTTTTTCTTTAATTATTTTTGGAACTAAGGTCATAGCATAATCAAAATATTTTGGTGTAACACCATGTAAGTGAAATATGTCTATGTAATCAGTACCTAAATTTCTTAAAGAATTATCCAATCCATCTATAATATCCTTAGCTGAATATTTTTTATCTTTACTAGCAACATGGTGTTTTGTGGATATATAAACTTGTTCACGGTTAATATTTTTTATTGCTTTACCAACTATATTTTCTGTTCCATAGATGTTTGCTGTGTCAATGAAGTTAACCCCTAAATCCAATGCTTTTTTTACTAAATTAACAGAATAATCTTCACTTTTATTTTTTGACCTTCCTAATGCACTTCCACCCCCACAACCCAAGGTTGCGACACTAACTTTAAGTCCAGTTCGACCTAACAACTTATACTCCATTACCAGCCTTATCTAATATATAATACAAAAAACTTTTTCCCTAAATTAAGTAAGTAATACCTTTCTACAAAACCTTCCTATACTTTCAATAGCCATCTGAGCATCATTAAGAATATGTGCACTTCCATGCCAACCATGGAACATATCCTTCCAGACTTCATACTCTACATCAACTAAAGAATTTTTAGCCTTTTCAGCAAAGCGACGACTGTCATCAAGCATTGTTTCAGCTGATCCAACTTGTATCAACAAGGGTGGTAACCCTACTACGTCAGCAAACAGAGGTGACGCTAAAGGAGTTTCAGGTGAAGCTCCTGCAAGATAAAGTTTAGCCCAGCGGTCAAGATATTCTTTGCTTATCGAAGGATCACTTTCAGCGTTGCTTTTCATTGTTTCACCTGATTGTGTCATATCAGTCCAGGGACTTATAGGTATCGCACCTGCAGGAAGTGGATGTTTTGTAATAATAAGTTTAATTAAAAGTGCTAGTGTCAATCCCCCACCCGCTGATATCCCACCAACCACAATATCTTTTGATCTAATGCCTTGGCCAAGTAACCATTTATAAGCTTGATAGGTGTCATTTATAGCGGCAGGAAAAGGATGTTCTGGTGCAAGTCTGTAGTTAATAGATAGACATCTTAATCCTGAAACAGAAGATATACGAGCCACTGTTGCACGAGATGCTTTGGTAGACCCCCGATAGTATCCACCTCCATGTATAAACATAAAGACCCCATCAGAGTTTGTTTTGTTACAAGTTATCCACTCACTTGGAACTCCATTTGCATCTACGTATTCATAATCAGTATTTTCTGGAAGAGGTATTATAGAACCACTAGCAATATGTTCCTCTCGTAACTCTTGTATTGACTTTTTATTGGAATAAGGATTTGAAAGCTTAGCATTAATAATTTTTTTAAGAACAGGGTTAATAGTCAACATGATTCTCCTTATTTAAAAGTATTTAATCTTTAAATTAATAAAAGATATTTATTTATAATAAACTATGTTGATAATTTTTAATTAAAAAAATATTTAAAAATGAGTAATAAAAAATATTAACTTAATTTTTTATTTTTTTATTAGATATTATTATTGCTAATATAATCATGCCTATTGCTATAAATATTCTTTGACTAATAACCTCATTTAAAAATATATTTCCTAAAATAGTTGCCGAAATTGGATTAAATCCAAGTGTTATTGATGCTTGGGTAGGTGTAATCATTTGCAGGGCCTTACCCCATAAAAACATCATTAACACTCCGCCAGGAACTATAAGTAGGATAAAATAGATAATTGCAGTGTTAGAAAAATTTGAAATATCTGGTATATGTTTTCCGTATAACATTGATATAAAAAAAGTAGACAAAGAACCTATTAGAATAGTAAAAATTAAAACATTAATATTTCCATATTTTTTAAGAAAATTTCCAGAAAAAACTGTAAAAACTGAAGCAGATAAAACACCTAAGGACATCAAAATATCTCCTTTTAAAGGTTTTGGAGCACTTGGATCTATGAATTCACTTAAACAGAAAAAAACACCTATAAAGGCAATAATTACAGCAATAAGTTTATGAAAAGTAAAAGATTCAACTCTAAAAAGACATGCTATTATAATTGTATTTATTGGCATTGATGCATAGAGCAAACCTGCCCTTGAAGAAGTTGTGATTTCAAGACCTAAAGCCATAAAAATAGGAAATAATGTAAACATAAAAATGCCAATAATAGATAAAAGCAATAAGTCTATTTTTTTAAACTTTACTCTATAAAACCCTAAAAAAAAAATTGATAAAAATATTAATCCTGTTAAACCATATCTAAAATAACTTATGAACAATGGATCAAAGTTATTTATTAACGATCTAGTAAAAACGAATGTTGAACCTCCTAAAATTGCTGACAAAGAGGAACAGATACACCCTAAAATAAAAAACTGAGTAGTAGTAGTAGTATTAAAAATATTCATTGTTCTATTTTTTTAAAAAAATTTTAATTATCACTTAATTGACCCAAATTATTAAAATTAAAAATTAAAACTTTATCTTAAAAAAATACAATATTATCAATACATACTTAATATGTTCTTTAAAAGAATTACATGATGATATTCCAATAAAATTGGGTAATTTTTTTAATAATTATATTTTAAAAATTTAAATTTGAAATTCATATTTTTTAATAGTCTCCTTGTTAAAATCAATACCAGTACCTATTTTATCAGGAATAACTACGTGTCCATCTTTTAATTCATATGGCTCTTCTAAAATAATATCTGACCATCTAGTCCATTCTAAAAGACCAGCTGTTGGGGTTACTCGCATTAAATGAGATGAAACTTCATGAAAAAGGTGTGAGGAAACAGGAATTTGAAAACTTTCTGCAATAGAGGCCGTTTTAATCCAAGCACTAACTCCCCCTATTCTCATTAAATCTGGCATTATTAGATCTGAAATTTTATTTTTTAAAGCCAAAAATGCATGATCATAACCATGAAAGTTCTCACCAAGTATTATTGGAGTTTTCATTCTTTTTTTTAATTCTTTATAACCATCAAATTCATAATATTTTATTGGTTCTTCAAACCAATACAATCCCTGATTATCTAAATCATTTAATCTATGTATTGCTTCAGTTAGTGATAAACATTGATTAAAATCACTGAGAAGCAGAGCATTAGGACCAATTCCTTTTTTGACATTTTCAATAGCTTTAAGATCATCTTCTAATTTTTTTCTACCTAATCTCAGTTTAACTGCATCAAAGTTTCCTTCTTCCATTAAATGAACTGACTCATCATAAAGTATTTCCGGATTATCCATCCACAATCCACTAGAGTTATATGCCCTAACTTTATTTAAAGAACCACCTAAATGAACACATAATGGTTGATTTGATATTTTAGCACTCGCATCCCAAAAAGCTATATCTAAGCCAGCTAAAGCATAAAGTGCAATTCCTGATCTGCCTAATAAACTAAGATGATTCATACCCTCATTATAAAATTGATAAGGTGTAAGTTCTCTATCTTGAAAATTTTTAAATAATTCTTTCATTGTTAATGTTATTGCAGGTGTATGGTTTATCAAATAAGGTCCAATATAACCTTTACCTATTGTTCCATCACTACATGTAATTTCAATCAACATAAAAGGCCACTTTTCAAAAGTACCTAGTGATGCAACTATAGGTCTTCTTAAAGGAACATTTACAGTAATAACAGACAAACTTTTAACAATTGGTTTTTTCAATTTAGACTCCTAAAAAAATATCAAAATAAATCAAAAACTTAATTTATAATAGTATTCGATAGATATATTAACACTACGATGTTTAAATAATCATATCTTATTCAAATATTAATTTCCTATATAAAACAATATAATATAATATTTATTTAAATTATTACTTCTATTATAATGATCTAGCTTTTTTAAGTGCCGGCCTTTCTAATAACCGATGAATGTATGCAGTTAAATTTTTCATTTCTGAGATGTTAGCTCCTGCTTTTTCAGATGCGAAACAAGCATGTCCAGTCATTATATCTGCGCCAGTAAATGTACCTGTTAAATATTCTCTATCTTGTAATCTATTATCTACATTTCCCAAAGCAACATTTAGAAGTTTTGTAGCTCTTGCAACATTTACATCATTTTTTCTTTCAGGAGGTAGTAAAATTGTTTCTACTACTAAAACATTAACTTGTTGCATAATTGAACCTTCTGCATAATGAAGCCATTGAAGATACTCAGGGAATGAAGGTTCATCAATTTGTGGCAAGAATTTTCCTTTTCCGTATCTAGCTAACAAATATTCAACAATAGCACCAGACTCATAAATTCTTACACTTCCATCTTCTAAAACTGGAATTCTTCCCATCGGATGTATCTTATAGTATTCTGGTGTACGTAGAGCTCTGTCACCAACTGAGTATTTTTCTATTTCATATGTTAAACTCAGTTCCTCTAATAACCATGCTATTTTTACAGCACGTGAATTAGGAGCAAAATAAAGTTTCAAGTTAGCCTCCTTTAATTAACTAAAATAATTATCTTTTACCAAACACTATAATAAAATAAATAGCATGATGAAATATATAAATTATATTCAGAAATTTTAATAATTTTAATGGTTATTAATTATATTAGAAAGTAATATGATAAAAAAACTATTTTAAATCAAAAATGATAAATAAAATACCAGATCTTTCTTCATTACCCATTTCTTGGAAGGGAGAATATTTACATAAAAATCAAAATATTTGGATAAAAACATTTGAAAAAAAAGAAATTTTAGAACTAGAAAATGCTTCTTTTAAATTTTTAAAAACAAAAAATGATTTATCTAAGATTAATGTAAATAATTTTAATCTACCCACTTTATCATCTTACTTTATAAATTTAAGGGAAGAATTAAAAAATGGAATTGGTTTCAAACTTCTGAGAGGATTACCTATTGAAAAGTATGAAATGAAAGAATTGGCCACAATTTATCTAGGTATAGGAGCATATATTGGCTCTCTAAGATCTCAAAACGCAAAAGGACATCTTTTAGGACATGTAAAGGATCTTGGATTAAATTTAAAAGATAAAAATGTACGTGTTTATCAAACCAAGGAAAGACAACATTTTCATACTGATAGTAGTGACGCAGTAAGTTTATTATGTTTAAAAGAAGCTAAGTCTGGCGGAGTTTCAATGCTTTGTTCAACAATTACTATATATAATCAATTTAAAAAAAAATATCCTCACTTATTAAAATATTTGTTTCAACCATTTTCAAGAGATAGAAGAGGAGAAATTCCTATTGGTGGAAAACCATTTTATAACTTACCTGTTTTGCATTGGTATAAAGATAAATTAACTGGAGTATATCATAGACCGTACATTGAATCTGCTCAAACATATAAACAGGCAATAAAACTATCTAAAGAACATAGATTGGCTTTAGATAGATTTGATGAAATATCAAATGACAATAAAATTCACTTAAAAATGAAATTTTTGCCAGGCGATATCCAGTTTGTATATAACCATTCTATTTTACATGATAGAACAGCTTACATAGATTGGGAAGAAAATGATAAAAAAAGACATCTTTTAAGACTTTGGCTCTCTTTACCTGATGATAGACCCTTGCCTATTTCGTTTGCTGAAAGATATGGTTCAATAGAAATTGGAAATAGAGGGGGAATAATTACAAAAAATACAAGTATACATGTTCCATTATCTCCCTAATAAAATGTTTGGATATTTAATATTACTTTTCCTAGTTTAAAATATTAGATATAATTGATAATCATACTCCCTATCAATTTAACTTTTATTCGTTATTTGTGTTTTATTGTCAGAGGATAATTAAAAAAGTTCAGAGGTGAAATTGTACAACTACGATATTAAAAAAACAATGAAAAGAGCATATACTGGAAATGTTTCAACTTTTTTTAATACAAAATTTTTGTCTCATGATGAAGAATACTTTAAGTTTGAAGTTACTTTTTCATCAGAAACAATAAATCCCTTTGGTATAATTCAAGGTGGAATGATTTCTAGCGCTCTAGATGAAGTAACATCAATAACGGTAAATTTAGTTACAAATGACGCAATGTTACCTAGCTCAACTGATCTTCACACGTCTTTTCATCGACCAGTAAAACCTGGAAAAGCAATAATAAAAACTAAGATAATAAAGCTAGGAAAAAATGTAGTTTCTATTGAAGGAAAATTATTTAATTCAGAAAATAAAATTGCAGCAAGCGTGCTTCATTCAGGAATTTTAACTAAATTAATGTGATCTAATAAAAATAGAAAGTAAGTCTAGTTTAATTTATCATACAAATTAAATCTTATGACTAACATTAGCTCAAAAAAGATATTATGAAAAAAAAGATAACAAATACATAGAAATATTTAGAACACAAAAAAATATAAAAATTCCTGCTACAATTTTAAAGGTTTTATGCATTCTCTATTAATAGCAAATATTACCCAGTTTGACAAAAAATTCTTGTTACAAATTCTTTTTTAAAATATTAAATTAAATTTATAAATATTTTATTTAAAAATTTTTAATATAATTTTTTTTATTTTTATTTATCATTAAAAAAATTTAAAAAGGTATTTCAATGGATGATATTAAAGATGACATGCTAGATGATTTAGCTAAAAAAATTTTATATGATTATGATGCAAAAACTCCCGGAACTATATTTAAAAAAAAAGTTAATATTAGTATTTCACAAGCCTGGATTCTTCAATCTAAAGTTGCTGAACTAAGAGAAAAAAGAGGTGAAAAAATTGTTGGATATAAAATTGGATGTACTTCAAAATCTGGAAACCAAGATCATGTAGGAATTAAACATCCAGCATGGGGAAGATTATGGGAAAATGAACAACATAAAACTGGGGATATACTAAAGAAAGAAAATTATTTTAACCCTTCAATGGAAGCTGAGTTTGGGATTAAATTAAAAAGAGATTTAAATAAAAATAACTTTTGTTTTGAATATCTTCTAAATTCTATAGATACCGTTCATTCCATAATTGAAATACACAACCTTGTTTTTCATGGAAAATATCCACATGGAGCTGAATTACTTGCTAATAATGCAATTCATGCTGGTGTTGTTTGTGGACCTGGTATTAAAAATTTGAGTTGGGATAAAGAAACAGATTTAAATTTAATATACGATGGTAAAATTGTTGATTCTTGGACTCATAAGAAATGGTCTCAAGACATGATGTCTGATATCGACTGGTTATTAAATCAATTAAATAAAATTGGTAAATCTCTTAAAAAAGGGGAATTAATACTTATCGGTGCTTTTGGACCACCAATTCCAATAGAAGAAAATAAATTTATAGAAGTAACTTCAACTATAGTTGGAAAAGTAAATGCTAATTTTATTTAATAAATTATATAATAATGTTTAAATTAAGTGTTTATAAGAAAATATTAATAATATTTATAATATTTTTATCCTCTTTATTTACATGTTTTTATTCGTATGCAACTAAAAATTTAGTAAAATACATTGAACAAAATAAAACAAATGTAATCTTTCTCAGACATACTTTAGCGCCTGGATATGGAGACCCTAAAAACTTTAAATTAAGTGATTGTAATACACAAAGAAATTTAAATGAAGTAGGAAGAAAACAAGCATCTCTTTTAGGAAAATATTTTTTAAAAAATAAAATAAAATTTAATGAAATTTTGACCAGCGAATGGTGTAGATGTATAGAAACAGCTGAAAGGCTAAATTTAGGGAAATGGAAAACTTTTTCAGGATTGAACTCTTTTTTTCAGGGTTTTTCAAAAAAAAATGAAGTTCTACAAAAATTGAGAAATAAACTTAATACCATAGATAAAAAAAGTCTTACTCTAATGATAACTCATCAAGTTGTAATAGCTGAAATTACTGGTATTTATACTAGCAGTGGAGGATTCGTGTTGTATAATACTTATAATAAAACGACAAAAGAGATATTACTTAATTAAAGCTGTTGATCTAAATCTAATTTTAATATTTTTTTTAAAATTGTTTTGCTGATAATTTTAACCCCTTTTTCATTTGGATGCATACCATCACTTAGATTTAAGCTTGGAACTAAAGCAACTCCCTCAAGCAAAAAAGGTATATAAATTAAATTATATTTTTTTTTAAGTGAAAAGTATAAATTATCAAATTTGTTTTTATAATTTTTGCCGTAAGTTGTTGGAGCAATCATTCCAGCAAAAATAACCTTTACTTTTTTACTCAAAGTTATATTTATTATTTTTTCTAAATTTTTCTTAGTTACATCTGGCTTTATCCCTCTAAGCATATCATTTGCACCTAAACAAAGAATAAGTATCTTGATATTTCCTTCAGATAAAGTCCATTTTATTCGATTTAACCCACCTGCTGATGTATCTCCAGCTACACTAGCGTTTATAACATCAAAATTAAGATCTTTTTTAGATAAGGTATTTTGTAAAATATTTGATAAATGGTATTTTTTTTGTAAACCATAACCTGACATTAAACTGTCTCCAAATAAAATAATCTTATTTTTAGAAAAAGCTTTAAATGGTGCTAGACATATTATCAGGATTATAATAAGGATTTTAATAATGGACATTCTCTTAAAACTTATTGACGTTGGACTAACATATAATGGAAATAATAACCCTATCACTGTTTTACAAGATATTAGTTTAGAGGTTAAGTACAAGGAAACTATTGCAATAATTGGCGAAAGTGGTTCTGGTAAAACAAGTCTAATTATGCTTATTGGAGGCCTTGAAAAGAACACTGCTGGTAAAATTTTTTTTCTAAATAATGATATTTCTAATTTAAGAGAAGATAAAATTTCTGAAATTCGAAAAAAAAATATTGGTATAGTTTTTCAATCTTTTTACCTTGTTCCTAATTATACCGCATTAGAAAATGTATGTTTAACATTAGAAATAAATCAAATAAATAATCCAATAAAAAAGGCTAAGGAAATATTAGATAGGTTTGGATTAAAAAAACGTTTTAATCATTTACCTAGTCAATTATCTGGAGGAGAACAGCAAAGAGTTGCAATTGCTAGATCTGTTGTAATGAAACCAAAGTTAATTTTAGCTGACGAACCTACAGGTAATTTAGATAGTGAGAATACTCAAATCATATCGAATATGTTGTTTGAATATATTGATCAGGAAAAAGCAAGCTTGCTATTAGTAACGCATAATAAATTACTAGCAAATAAGACAAATAAAATCATTAATATAAAAGATGGCAGAATTGGTTAATAAACTTCATTTAGATTTTTTTTTAAAGCATGCATTAAGAGATTTATCTAGAAGTTATAAAAGTATAATTAGTATAATCATAACCTTATTCCTAAGTCTCTTTATTTTAAGTGCTATATTCACTGTAAAAGAAAGCCTTGAAGAATCTCTTAAAAAAAATTCAAAAACCCTTCTAGGAGGTGATTTAGAAATTGATTACAATAAATCTGAAGGTAATAAAGACATATTAAATAAAATTAGTAAATTTTCTAAAATTTCCAAAATAGTTGAATTCAATACAATGATTTCATCAACAAATAAAGAAAAAAACCTAACATCTTACATTCGAATAAAATCGGTTGATACAAATTACCCATTATTTGGCAATGTTGTTTCAGAACCAGAAAGTGCATTTAAAAAACTTAATGAAATTGATAACTCCATAATTATAAATGAAAATATCCTTAAAAAGTTAGATTTAAACATTAATGACTTTGTTAAACTTCAAAATAAAAACTTTAAAGTTATAGGCGTAGTTAAAAATTTACCTGATATAGGAGGTGCATTTGTTTTTGGAGATTTTGCGCTTACAGGTGAAAAAATAATTGATTTATTAAATTTAAAAAATTTTGGTAGTTTTTTAAATTATGAATATAAAATAAAATATAAAAATAATGTTGATAGAATAGATGCTTTACAAAATATAAAACAAATATTTTCCAAAGAACAAAATGTAAAAATTCGATACCCAGAAAACTCTGCAATTGGTATTAAAAATTTTATTGAGAACTTTTCTCAATTTTTATCATTAATTTCAATAAGTACAATTTTAATAGCAGGAATAGGTATATCTAACAGTTTATTGGCTTTTATTAATCAAAAAACTACATCAATTTCAGTACAGAAAGCAATTGGAATGTCTGCTTTGAGCATCAAGACAATTTTCTATACCCAGTTAATTGTTTTATTAATATTTATTTCCATAATATCATATGGATTAAGTTTTTGTTTAAGCCCTTTTTTAAATAATTTTATCCAAGGTGGATTAGGGTTAAAAATCAATAGCTATTTCTCTTTATATAATTTTTCTAAAGTTTTTTTTATAGGTTTTTTAGTAACACTGATATTTTCAATACCTACAATAAACTCAATTGACTTAATATCCGCTTCTAACTTATTAAGAAACAATTATAAAATTATAAAATTAAAATTTAGTAAATCTTCCATAATTTTTATTCTAGTTTTATCAATCATACTAGTTATTACATTCTCGTTCAGTTTTTCAAAACCTTTCTTCAGTTTAATTTATTTTGGTTCTTTTTTTCTTTTCTTAGTTGCTTTTTACTTTATGTCTACATTTGTTATTTGGGCATTAAAAAAAATTAAGTTCGATAATAATATTATTTTAAAAATCGCTTCTAAAAATATTATTAATTCTAAAATCAGTACATCTATAACAATTTTATCACTAGGAATAGGTCTAACATTATTATTAACTTTAACGTTTGTTGGTTCTAACTTTAATAGAGAAATAAAGAGTTCTATTCCTTCAATTGCTCCTGATTATTTTTTTGTAGGAATTCAAGGACAACAAAAAAGTTCTTTAATAAATCATATTAATAAATATGAAAAAAATTTAAAAATTGAAGCTTTACCTATGGTCTCAGCGGGAATCATTAAAATAAATGGAATTGATCCCAATACTTATATAAAAGAATCTAATGGAAGTTATTGGGTAATAAGGAATAATAGAAGAATATCTTGGAGTGAAGAAGTCCCTATTGATAATCCATTAACTAAAGGAGATTGGTGGGATCTTTCCAAGCCAAATCAGCTACAATTATCGATAGACGATAGAGTTGCAAAAGACTTAGGAATAAAAATTGGAGATAAAGTTACACTAAATATATACGGAAGGGAAATAGATGGAAAAGTTTATAATTTTAGAACAGTTAATTATAGAGATTTAAGTATTAACTTTGCCATTTTAATTAATCCTCAATATGCAATTAATATACCTCATGAATATTTAATGACTGCAAAATTTAAGAATTTACAAAATCTAGATGAAGTTAATTTATTAAATAAATTTCCAAACGTTTCAATTATTAAAATTTCTGATTATCTTACAAAAGTGAATGATATATTAAACAAAATATTCATTGGCATAAGTTTAATTGCATCAATAACAATTATAGTAGGATTAGTTGTTGTTTCAAGTACAGTTATTACTCAGGGAAGAATAAATATCTTTCAAAATTTGGTTTTTAAAATTCTTGGATTTTCCAAAATGCAGATTATTGGAGCTTCTATTTATGAATTTTTCATTAAATACATTTCAGTTATTATATTTTCAACTTTCTTTTCAATTATTTCATCAATTTATATTATTGAAAAAATATTTAGATTAGAATGGCAATTTGATATTATTTCTTATTTAAATGTTATATTTGGAATTGGATTA